>JACCDG010262434.1_pt1 | contig 127560 bp, 134 predicted proteins | sample 7442471 | NCBI WGS metagenome assembly JACCDG01 (sample SAMN15323444, study PRJNA562643) | freshwater metagenome | isolation source: river surface water | place: USA:Blue River Watershed | collected 2017-08-17
AGTGAGAGACAGGAGCCATTCATCGCGAAGCAGCCTCCTGTGATGTTGAGACCGTTGGCGAAGGTGGAGGTGGCGGTGGTGGAGGTGGCGGGGCTACATCGCCTGCCAATACCAACAAGTTACGCTCTGCCACGTCGCCCAAACCGGCGGCGCCCAAGCCATCACCTAGACCCGCGCCAATCGCGCGAACGCCAGGTAAATGCCCGTCATCGACAAATCTTGTAAATCCCGAACCGTCATTGGCTTCGCTTGGACCTTCAGCGGTTTGAATCAAACCGATTTTGCCAAGCATCGCCAATAAATCCGGCGCCGATAATTCGGTATTATCCGCTAATTTCAGGGAGGGTGGATTGCTGTCTTTAGCGGCGGATAAAAAATTGACTAAAATAATTTCTTTGCCATCTGGGCTTTTAACAATCAGATTTTGGCCTTCAACGCTGATTTTTGATTCCGATAAATTGACTTTGCTTAAATCGATATTTTTGTTGTTGGTATCGATCAGAGTTTTGGCAGGTGTCGCCAATTTCGGTGATACTTTTTGGGCTGGAATATCTGCCTTTGCAGATTTCTCAGCAGAAACGGTTTTTGCCTTTACAGCTGCCGGTTTACTGATCCCTGTATCGCACTTATCGATATTAGCCATGACTACCTCTACCTACTCTATGCCTTTTTTTATATTTATCGGCTGTTCATATAAAATTAATATATGTTTAACCATCGTAACTCAAAAAGAAACGAATTGCAACACGAAAAATTTACATGTTGTTAATAATTAAGCGGCTTTTAGATATACCCCAAAAGCCGCTTAATATTTGAAAAATAACGATTTAGTACCAGGCAGTCGTCGTTTTCTGCAATTCCGGTACCTTAACGCCTAGGTGCGCGTTTAACGTTCCCATAGAAGCCATTAACCGATAAGCGCCAAACAAGGCGGTATATTCGGCGGTGATCAAATCGCTGCGGGACAGGAATAATTCGTTTTCCGAATCTAACAGATCCAGCAAGCTGCGTTGACCCAACTCAAATTGCTTTAAATAGGCGTCCCGAACCCGTTCGTTCGAAGCAACAACATTGCGCAAGGTAATAACCCGCTCGCGGGCCGAAGACATAGCGTTCCAGGCAAACCTTGTTTGCTCTGCCTCGATGCGTTCGACACGGTTGACAACATCACGGGCGCGAGACCGGCGAACCAGCGCGCCATCCTTGCGGGCATTGTCCGAACCACCGCTCAACAAATTCCAACGCATAACCACCAAAGCGGCTGCATTATCGTTGTTGCCCTGAATACCGTCTAAATCATGGCCTTTGGTGCCGGACAATTCCAAATCCAAACGCGGCATGAACGGCGAATACGCTGTTGTCACCGCCTCCTCCGCCGCTTGCAATTCGTTTTTAGCAGATAAAATCGAAGGATTGGTCAGCATGGTTTGTGCAACCGCGCTGTTTACATCCGCTGGCAAAGATCCAAAATCAAAATCCGGGCGGGCCAAATTATCCGGCACTTCGCCGACAAGGCGCTGATACGATGCTTCGGCATCGGCCAAGGAACCTTTTAATTGGGCAACCGTGGTTTCCGATGCGCCGAAACGCGATTCAGCTTGGCGCAGATCGGCCAATGTACCGCCGCCGCCTTCAGAACGCTTATTCACCATGTCGCGGTATTTGGTATGCGTGCCTAAATTTTCTTGGGCAATCGACAATAAACGATTGCGGCGTAAAACTTCTAAATAAGATTCGGATGTATCGACCGCCAAACCTTCGGCACGATCATAAACTTTGTTTTCAGCGGATGTCACCAAAGCTTCGCGGCGGTTTACTTCCGCCCAGGTGCCCAGACCATCGAATAATAATTGACGCAAGGTGATGGTTGCTTCGTTCTGGAATAAATCCGGTTCATTATTGCCATCGCCCACGGCGGCGGCGGCCGAACGGGTGCTTGGGCTGTCGGTCGATTGCACGCCGGTGCTGCCATTAATATCAATGCTTGGGAACAAACCGCCCAATGCATCGCGGCGATCGGTGTCGGCGATTTCTTTATCGCTTAACACAATGATCATATCCGGATTGGTGTTCAGGGTTTTTTGCACGGCTTGCGGCAAGCTGTCCGCGTTGGCAGCAGCGCTCGCCATCAAGATCGCGGTTAAAGCCGTAGAGAATTTTAAAAGCTTGCTCATCATCATGCTCCATCAGTACCTGTTAATACGTGAAGATACTATGTAGCATGTTTGACATAGTTGGAAAGTTATTTTTGTTTTATATTTGGAATTATTAGCTTTGTTTGGATAAACGCTGTTGCAGCGAGGCAACGGAGCTTCCGGTGCTGCCCGATTTCCAATGCAACCAAAGACGTTTTTCGTCGAACGAACAAACCGGGTTATAATGACCTAATTTATCACTTAAAGTTACATTGGCTAAATTATTGTCTAATATATATGTTTTTCCATTATATTGAACTGCGGTTACGGCGTGATCCGCACCGCTTAAAGTGTTTTCGACAAACACCATTCTTATGCGATCTTTATGAAAACCGAGCAGTCTCAGGCTGACAAATTTAGCTATCGCGAAATCTTCGCAATCGCCGCCTTCGCATAAAAATTGTGCGGGTAATTTCCACTGGTCTTGGCCTTTTTCGCCGACATACCGAATTTGATTGAAGAAACTATGCACCGCGCTGATTTGCGTTTCTGGGTCCGCGTCTTTCAATGACGTCAATAATTGAATCCAGGCTTGCACTGGATACGCGCCGTTATCCGGGCGATTAAACGCTGCTTTTAAAATTGATGCTTTTGGAATGTATTTGCTTGGCTCGCCCACGCCCAATTCCGAGCTGTCTAAAATTTTGCCGCGGCGGGATGGTTTGGTTGAAACATTATCGAAGGTGCCGGCGAATGTATCGGCCAATGCGGTTGGAGTTTTTGCCATCAAAAACACGGAAGCCGAAAAGCCACCGAGCTTAGCCATGAAATTCCGTCTGGAATGTTTTTGAAGCAATTGTAGCAAAGCCGTACCCTGATTTGTCGTTGTTATAGAACCAGGATACGTGTTAACTATTACCGAAACGTTAGTAAGTCTTTGATTTAACTAGTTATTAACCATTTTTTTTAAAGTTTATTTAAGGGGGCGTTAAAGGTTAATTTACCATCTTGTGGTTTACTGCATACTCTCCCGATATATTTATGGCGAAACAAAATGCTGCACCGCATGGCTACTCCTTTGTGAATTAAGGAGAATTTGGGCAATAAACGGTAATCTGATATAAGCTCTGCACACTCCAAACCAATTCCTAACTTCAATCAAAGGCAAGACCATGAAAATCGGCGTCCCAAAAGAAATCAAAACTCATGAATATCGCGTAGGCTTGGTTCCATCCAGCGCGCGCGAACTCGCCAGCCTTGGCCACGAAGTTTACATTGAAAAAGGCGCGGGCGAAGGCATTGGTTGCAAAGACGCGGATTATCTGGCCGCTGGCGCCAACATTGTCGGCAGCGCGGACGACGTATTTCAAATCGCCGATATGATTGTTAAGGTCAAAGAACCACAGCCGATCGAATACACCAAATTGCGCAAGGAACAAATTCTGTTCACCTATCTGCATTTGGCGGCCGATAAAAAACAAGCCGAAGGTTTACGCAAATCCGGCGCGGTGGCGATTGCGTATGAAACCGTGACCGACCGTCAGGGCCGCCTTCCCCTGCTCGCCCCGATGTCGGAGGTTGCGGGCCGTATGGCGGTGCAAATCGGCGCGCATTACTTGGAAAAACAACAAGGCGGCGCCGGCATTTTGCTGGGCGGTGTGCCAGGTGTGGAGGCCGCAAAGGTTGTCGTCCTCGGCGGCGGCGTTGTGGGCAGCAATTCGATTCGTATGGCCATCGGCCTTGGCGCGCGCGTGACCGTGATCGACAGCTCCTTAGATCAATTGAAACGCCTGGATTCGCAATATGGCGCGCGGTTGAATACGGTTTATTCCACCTACAGCAATATCGAAGAACAAACCAGCGCCGCACATTTGGTCATTGGCGCCGTGTTGATTCCGGGCGCATCCGCGCCGCGTTTGGTGACAAAAGCGATGGTCGATCAAATGTTGCCGGGATCGGTGATGGTGGATGTGGCCATCGACCAAGGTGGATGTTTCGAAACATCGCGCCCAACCACGCACGCGGATCCGGTATACCGCGTCGGCAATGTGACGCATTATTGCGTTACCAACATGCCCGGCGCCGTGCCGCGCACATCGGCCTTTGCGTTGAACAACGCGACCTTGCCATACATCATGAACATCGCCGGCAAAGGCTGGCGCCGCGCGCTCCGCGAAGACCCGCACCTCGCCGCCGGATTGAACGTGTGCATGGGTGAGATTACATTCGAAGCGGTCGCCAAAGATTTAGGGTACCGTTACGAATCGCCGGAGAAATTGTTGGCGGCTTAAAAATTGCTCTTAACCAAATTAAAACGCACAAGGCTTATACCTTGTGCGTTTTTTGTTTTTATACAAAGTAATTAGACTATTTCTTCGGCTTACTGCGTGTATAAGCGTTCACATGTTCTTTTCCGCCTTCACGGTCATGCGCACGCACCTGCACATCGCCTCCCCCACTTGGGGCGTTGTCATTAGTGGCATTGCCATTAGCCGCTTCACGCTGGCGTTTGCGGAATAAAGCCGAAGCATATTCCCCTGTTCGCATATCTCCGAATTTCTTTCCGGTTTTCGGATCCACTTCGTCCACCGTTGGAGCATTTGGATCAGATTGATTACGCTTAGATTCATCTTCACGAAATTGGGTGCGGAGTTCTTCGTTTAAAGTAGGTTGAAGCCGTCCTTCCTTTTTTTGACTCTCTACCGCAAAAGGATTGTTACGATACGGATTATCAAAATCTGGATTTGGCCAATTCGTGTGTTCAGTGGGCATACGGCCTTTTACTTGATTTGGATTTTTGGGGTTTGGATCATATGTTGGATTGCTATCTTGCCAATCCTCCGTTTTTCCCATCCATTTTGGCCCACCATCACTCCCATCTCCCACCGCATTTTGGAAAGTCTGCATAGCTATTCTATTGATTTCTTCGTCGCTAATATTCCTTTCTGAATTTAAATCGCCAATCTTAAGACCAAGCTGATTGTTGTGATTGTCCATTACACTTCTTCCTATACCCTCACCATCAATCCCCAGATCCTGGACTTCTTTAGACAATAGAATACCTTCGGCCATAGTGCGTCCAAATTCTTTGTGCAAATATGCACTAAATATCATATGCCTATATGCATCAGCGGGACCATCACCTCTGCCAGGCAATTGAGAACGGGTTGTTTCATTAATTGCTTTTTGTGCAATCTCTTCAATTTTCTTCTTTACACCGATGTCCATTTTATCTCCTTTGCGATTAAATGTTAAAAACCAATCAATGAAAATAGAAAAACAAAACTTACAATCACAAAAAATATTCGCTGCCAATACGAATGAATTTTCAAAGCTGCATTAGCTTTCGGTCTTAGTATTGTTGCGACAAATAAAGCGAATAAGAATATAGGAGGAAGCACATTCATCAAAAATGCCGCGCTTATTTCCATCAAAAAATTATCTTCTAAAAATCTCTGATTACTATCAACCGGCCTTTCAATCCTTTGCAATAAAAAATAAAAAGCAGGCAGCAGGCTATAAAACAACGTTAAATAATGCGCTACTTTCTGAAATGCGGATGGAACTGGCATGTGATTCCGCACCATTAAAAAACTAAAATAACAGGCCAATGGCATAATAATTAAAAAGCCAGATCGATAAAGATAAGGAACAAAAAAATCATGGTTAGCTTCGCGGCTTATCAATACAAAAAGCATGAGCGATGAGACTAACATTATTCCATATCCAATAACGAATAACGTATTGCTTATTTTCGCCAGCTTCTCTGCAGGCTCTTTAGAATAAGGCCAATGTTTGAACCAATTCTTAGCCATTATATTTTCCTTTAATTAAATAATTTTCGAAAAACCCTACCACGGCTCTCCCCAGCATCATAAAAACAGCAAAGACAAAAACCAAAAAAGCGCCAGCAAATAAAATTCCAATTGCGCCAATTGCGAAAAGATTATGATAAGTATTGTCGTATCCTTCGATAAAGAAAAATTCTGGGTTGATTCGATAGGCGATATACAAACCCAACCAAATCAAAAAACATACGATAATATAACTACCTATCCAGCCAAGTTGATGTAGTTTTTTCCAGGCTTTATTAAAAAAGATTCCCATATTCTTGCCATATTTAATTGGTTGTATATTTCTTATCAGTGCAATCATATTGCACCGGTTGCCTGGAAAAGCAATAGGTCTGGAAAATGTTTTTAGGAATTATTTTTGATTAAAAAAGCGCCGACAATGGCGATAAGGCGCGACTACGCTGTTGCAGGGGCAAATCCCATCACGTCCAGGCGTTTGCTTTCCTTGGAATCGGGGATGATACGTTGTTCGGCGCGGTATATGTCGATCAATTTATGCACGTTGATTTTTAACATCGCGCGCAATTTGCCAACCGGCTGATCCAGATTTTTTTGGAAATCGAATTTATGCAAATCGCGGCAATCGCTGCGCCGAGCGGATTCCAGGCCTAAATTGAAAATCGCGATATGCCGCGCGCTCAGGCGGTAAATTTTTGGATACAGATATTGCGCGCAGAAACGGAATAATGCCGGTTCCCAAAATTTCATTTCTCGATCCGCGCCCATGGTGAATCCGAGCACAAACGCCTCGTCCTGGGCCAGCAATCCCCGGCCCAACAATACATGCACGCAATCATGGTCTTTCAATCCGATCGCGCCGGATAACGCGACTGGGCTGGATGGCCGTTCCAATAACCGGATCAACCAATGAATTTCGGCCGCGTCATTGCCCGGCAAGGTTTCTAAAACCTGCCGCAGGGTCAGATGTTCGTTATGCAATCCGCAGGACCATTCCCGCCAAGAGACTTTTTCAGCCATTTCTGCACCCTATTACCAGCTTATTCTAACACTTGTATGGTTAGCAGATGGTTAAAAAGCTGCTTTGTGGCGGGGGGCGGAAAGTGTTTTCTAAAAATATTCATCCCTTTTGGGGGAATGGGAATAATTAAGCGCTCGGAACTAGCATCTTTCCGCATTGCAAAACCGGGCTTTTCATGGGTTGGAAATTCCATCTTATGCCGCGCTGAAATTATTGGCCAGCGTTATCAAAACCCGCGTAAAACAATATCCACAGAATTGAATCGAATTCGAAATTCATACCCAGTTTTTTTATAAAACTGTCATGCGATGGTCATTTTCGCGTGGAAAATTTTTTTGCACTGCATATAAACTAAGAGCGCCCCCACCCTAACCTCTTTCCCCGGAGCGCCCCTGATGTCCAATCCCAAAAAAGCGATGCAACTGATTAAAGACTTTGATGTTAAATTCGTCGATCTGCGTTTTACCGATACGCGCGGTAAATGGCACCATGTGTCGATGTCGACCCAAGTCGTCGACGATTCTTTTTTCAAAGATGGCATCCAGTTCGACGGATCCAGCATCGCCGGATGGAAAGCGATCAATGAATCGGACATGACGTTGTTGCCGGATGTCGGCACGGCGGTAATGGATGTATTCGCCGCGCAACCCACATTGATCATCAATTGCGATGTCGAAGAACCATCCAGCGGCAAGGCGTATAATCGTTGCCCGCGTTCGGTTGCCAAACGCGCCGAGGCGTTCGTGCAAAAATCGGGCGTTGCGGATAATGCCTATTTCGGCCCAGAAATCGAATTTTTCGTGTTCGACGATGTGCGTTTCACCGTAGGGATGAACAAAATATCGCATCAAATCGATTCCGAAGAAGGCCCGTATAATTCCGACCGCGATTACGCAGCCGAAGGCCGCGGCATCGGCAATTTGGGCCACCGCCCAGGGATTAAGGGCGGATATTTTCCATGCGGCCCAGTCGATGCTACCCAAGATCTCCGTTCGGAAATGTTGTTGAACCTCGCCGCGCTTGGCGTGCCGATTGAAAAACATCACCACGAAGTCGCGCCATCGCAACATGAACTGGGCATCAAATTTTCCACGTTGGTGCAAAGCGCCGATAACGTGCAATTATACAAATATGCGGTGCATAACACCGCCGCCGCATACGGCAAATCGGCCTGTTTCATGCCGAAACCGATCAAGGGCGATAATGGATCGGGCATGCATGTGCATCAATCGCTATGGAAGAAAAACAAGCCCTTGTTTGCGGGCAGCAAATATGCGGAACTATCCGACATGGCGTTGTTTTACATTGGCGGCATTATCAAACATGCGCGCGCAATCAATGCGTTCACCAATCCCACCACCAATTCGTACAAACGTCTGATCCCCGGATTCGAAGCGCCGGTACTACTCGCCTATTCCGCGCGCAACCGTTCCGCATCTTGCCGGATTCCACATTCGGTCGGCGAAAAAGCGAAACGGGTCGAAGTGCGTTTCCCGGATCCAGGTTGCAACCCATATTTGGGATTCGCGGCCATGTTGATGGCCGGTATGGATGGGATTAAAAATAAAATCCATCCGGGTAAAGCGATGGACATGGATTTATATCATCTGCCACCAGCGGAACTGGCCAAGGTTCCAACCGTCTGCGGATCTTTGCGCGAAGCATTGGATGCGTTGGATGGCGACCGTAAATTCCTGACCCAAGGCGGCGTATTCAGCGACGATTTGATCGATGCCTATATCGAATTACGCATGTCCGAAGTATACGATTTGGAACATACACCACACCCAATTGAATTTTTAAATTACTATTCGATTTAATATTTTAAATTATAGTAATATCATTATTTGATTATTGTTCTTAAATTACTACATGAAAAGCTTTGGTAGAATTATCAAAGCTTTTTTCTTGACTTCTGTCATAATTCTCCGTATTTTATAGCCATAAAAGAAAACATCTATCAGCAATATGATGTTAAATTAAGGGAGTGTACCATGACTGTATCAACAAGTACATTAAGTGCGGGACATAAAGAAGTCGTAAAAAAGCTAGCGGGTGAGATTGAATTCGAATCTAGTTTTGCCTCATTTAGGGGCCAGTTTTCTTTTCAAGAAGGTGTAACTACAGACACACTGCAGGCATATACAACAGCGGACGGTAACCCGTCTTTTGCTTTAACTATGGCTACTCGCGTTGTCGAAGCTGCAAGCAGAGTAGATAATGCGCCCTTTGGTAAAGCCGGTACTGCTGCCGAACAGGAGACTGTACTAAAATTTGCGCGTAGAGTTTTACTTGAAAAGCATGGTGCTGCTTGGAATGAAGTTTTATTCGGAGCAAAAAGGCAGCAAGACATATCGCCTATAAACCGAGAAGTATTAAGACGCGCTTGCCTAAAAACTCTCGGACGTTAGTTTTTCATTTTATTGCTTGGAAATCGGTTTCGGTCGGCGATCAGCGCCAATGGATACGTACGTAAACCGCCCGACGGTAATTTTAAAATATTCATGGCTGGTTCTGCGCCGCGCCCAGGCTTCGACCCGCACGGTGATCGACGTATTGCCAATTTTCTCAACCAACGAATAACAACTAACTTCGTCACCAACATAGGCGGGCAAATGAAATTCCATCGCATCGACTGCAACGGTAACAACCGGCCCCTTGCACACCTCGATCGCCTTGTTCGCCCCGGCTAAATCCATCATCGACATCATCCATCCACCGAACATATCGCCATTGGGATTGGTATCCGCCGGCATCGCAATCGTGCGCAGCGACGGGTTGTTTGGAAAATCGGGATTGGAATTTGATTCGGACATAAGACACCTTGGAAAAATAACAGTAATTTTGTTTTACAATTTTGTTCGCGTAAATGACAACAAAAATAAAATTTCCTTGCAGGATATGATGGTTTGTTATAGATTGATTTCACCATAACAAAAAATAACAACATTATACGGCGAGATGTACAAGCACAATAAATTATACTCTACCTGGGATTACGAACACGCGGATACAGCCAATCCGAAATCGGCGGCCTGCGAAATATTATGCTACTTACTATCTAATCGAACAGAGTTGGAAGATAATCCCAATACCTGCCAACAAGTGTTTATCGATCTAAAAACCTATCTTCTGCACCAATCCAAACGGAAGGATTCAAAAATCTGCCGGCTGATGCGCCCGGTAGTGGAAGATATTTTTAAAACTCCCATTACCATAAAGAATGTATCCGCATTCCTAGATACCTGCACTGGCCTCTTTGCACTTCTGGCAATTACCGACAGCAATCAATCGCAACAAATATTAGATCCTAAATTCAAATTGCACCATCCTCTTGGCCATCAGATAGAATTAAACGATAATGAATATCGTGTCATGATGGCGCAGATGGTGCGAATGGCGCCGCCTTCTTATCTTCGGGAATTTTATGAACTGGCGCGTGAAAGCCTAAAGCATAAATGTATTGCCAACCATTATGCCTGGTTCCATAGCGAGGTAGTGCTAGATATTTACCGCCGACTGGAAATAGACCCCAAACGCCCCGCGATGGCTTGTCCTAAAGCTGAACGAAAAATGGATATCGAAGTCGGCTTAACGCGGCTTGAAATGGGTGAAAAAACACTCGAACGCCAGATTGAATATGAAGATCGAGCAGAAGAAATCCAGGCTGAAACCAACAGGCGATTAGACGCCTTGTGGAAAAGATTGGATACAAGCGGCAAGGAATGTTGTGCAAAATTAACAGCGATTGCTACAGCCATTAAACCCGTTCCTGTCCATCCCGTTAGACCTAGTCCCTCTCAGTCAGGAATTATAGGGCGTATTGACGGACCAGGCGATCTGTTGCTGTATCTCATTGCTGGGGAAAAAGTTCTTACCTACAGCAAGTAGCATTTTTCTTGCATTCCTGGTATCTGTACCTTTAAATAATTTTTTACCAATCCCTTATTGAACCTATGTCCAAATCCCAATCCGTGAAAAAAACTGATTCTTACTCCGCCAAAGATATCGAAGTCCTAGAAGGGCTGGAACCGGTACGCCGCCGTCCTGGCATGTACATTGGCGGGACCGATGAAACCGCGATGCACCATTTGGTGGCGGAGGTTTTGGACAACGCCATGGACGAAGCCGTCGCGGGCCATGCCAGCAAAATCGGCATATCGCTTGGCAAGGACAATACCGTTGTGATTTGGGATAATGGCCGCGGCATTCCAATCGACCCGCATCCGAAATTTCCAAAAAAATCCGCGCTTGAAGTTATTTTAACCACCCTGCATTCCGGCGGCAAATTTTCCGGCAAAGTATATGAAACTTCGGGCGGGTTGCATGGCGTTGGTATTTCCGTCGTCAACGCATTGACCGAATATCTAAAGGTCGAAGTTTTCCGCGATAAAACCACCTATACCCAAGAATTTTCTCAAGGCCATGCCAAAGGCAAATTGGCCAAGGGCGGCGCAACCACACGCAAGGGAACGCAAGTTACGTTCCAACCCGATCCAGAAATTTTCGGCGGCAAGGCCGAATTCCGCCCGGCGCGTTTATATCAATTGGCGCGCAGCAAGGCGTATTTATTCAAAGGCGTTACGATCGAATGGCAATGCGATACATCGTTATTGAAAGGCGATTCGACACCCGCCAAAGACGTATTACATTTCCCCAACGGGCTGGCCGATTCGCTGGCGGCGGAAATTCAAGAACGCCCCTGCTATACGGCAAAATATTTCGCCGACGAAGTGGAAATGAAGGCGGATAAGGTCCGCATTGCCTGGGCCATCACCTGGCCGCGTGACGAAGAAGGATTTTTGCGTTCTTACTGTAACACCATCCCAACCGCCCAAGGCGGCACGCATGAATCGGGATTGCGCACGGCATTGTTGCGTGGATTAAAATCTTATGGCGAATTGACCGGCAATAAAAAGGCCGCCGACATTACCGGCGACGATATTATCAACGGCGCCGCGATTATTTTATCGATCTTTATTCCAAACCCGCATTTCCAAGGCCAGACCAAAGAAAAATTGGTTACAACCGAGGCGCAGAAATGGGTTGAAAACACCGTTAAAGACCGGTTCGATTTATGGTTGTCGTCCGATCCGGCATCGGCGGGATTATTATTGGACCGCGCAATTGAAAAGGTCGAAGAACGCCGCCGCGCAAAAGAAGAATTACAATTAAAACGCCAATCTGCCACACGTAAATTGCGCCTGCCGGGCAAATTGACCGATTGTTCGCTGGACGCCGCCAAAGGCACCGAAATTTTCCTGGTCGAGGGCGATTCGGCCGGCGGTTCCGCCAAACAGGCGCGTGAACGCACCACCCAAGCGATTTTGCCGTTGCGCGGAAAAATTCTGAACGTCGCCAACGCGTCTGCGGATAAACTGGCCGGCAATCAAGAGATCAAAGATATTTTACTGGCGCTAGGTTGCGGCGCGGGCAAGGATTTGAAAATTGAACGTTTGCGGTATGAACGCATTATTATCATGACCGACGCGGACGTTGACGGTGCCCATATCGCCGCCCTGTTGCTGACATTCTTTTACAAGGAACTGCCGGAATTGATCGTAAAAGGCCATGTTTACCTGGCCGTCCCGCCCCTGTTCCGCATTTCGCAGGGCGATAAAACCATGTATGCGCGCAATGATAAACACCGCGATGAATTATTGAAACAATTCCGCGGCAAACCGGATGTGACCAGATTCAAAGGTCTTGGCGAAATGCCCGCGAAATTTTTAAAAGAAACTACCATGGACCCGCGCCATCGCACCTTATTGCGCGTGGCGATCCCGGATAAATACGACCCCAAAAAATATTCCGAGGCAAAAGAAGTCGAAAATTTGGTCGAACGCTTGATGGGTAAAAAACCCGAACTGCGTCTCGCCTTTATCCAGGAAAACGCCCCGAAAGTGGCGGAGTTGGATATTTAACTATCTTATAAACTTCTAAACCGACTACCGGTAATAAGCGTAATCATTCCGCTCGCAAATTCGCAGGTCCCTGGCTTTATTAAGCGTCGTTTGGGCAATACTAATTTTCTGGTTTCTACTGGTGGTGCCCGCATCGGTAAATATTGATGAAAAGTTTTAAAATAAATTTCTTCGAATTCTCTATTGCCCCATCCTTTTGGCCAGAAACAGCTCATCCATGTTTGGAATTCGCCCTTATCAAAAATCGCATTACGCTGTAACGTTAAAGTTCCGTCATCTTCCGGAAACAGAATGCCGTCCTGGGCCCAATCCGTTAATGCGTGTGGCGACAATTCTTCTACCGGCGGCACTATGGAAGGCAAGCCGCTCCTGGGGCGGTTGATCGGTCGATCTCTCCTTTGCTTTAACAGCGTATCTCTTTGCTCAGGATCCAGAAACACATCCAAATGCTCGATCATTTTCTCAATTAAGCTTCGATATAATCCAGCCCGCAGGGCCAGTAAGGTCATGCCATTAATATAGGGAGACAAAGCAAAAGCGATAACCGGACCATCATCCAATTTTTCAGCTAAATTAAATAAACTGCCTTTAACATGAGGTAGGCTATGACGCGTATTGGGCTTACCATCCGCATTAAATAACCGGTGGTGCATGATGGAGCGTTCTGTACCATGCATGCCTGGAATATCCGGCAACGGTCCGGGATGCGTGCCAAAGCATGGATAATTATTGACAATGGAACCAGGAAGAATTGCCAGTGTGTCGCCAGATAAAACCAAATCCGGTTTTACACCTTGAGTTCCCAATTTATCGAAGATAGCTTGAATTTGCGCTCCGCCTTTTGGCCCGCCGTGGGTTGTGTAATGAACAGTATCATCCGCGCAAAACCCCCAAGCTAGGGTTTGAAAGGTTGAATATTCTGCATTGGGCAAATTATGTTTACCTTGTAATCGCGCAACGGAATCGATAACATTAAAATAACCCAGCATCCCGTTCTCTTTGATCGCTAAAAACGGCCTTAAATCGGGAAGATTGCTGTTGGCCGGACGGCCATCTTCTTTGTTAGGTGTCGAGCGCGATACGATTAAATAAATTTTACAATTTCGTTTTGCTAATTCAGGCAATAATTGATTGGCATTTAGCGCGCCCCAAACGTCGCCATGCACCAACACCACTACTGTTTTTTGATTCACGTCACTCATGCCCAACCGCAATATTATTTTCTAATACGGCGCATTATATCCTTAATGGATAAGGACGTCAATATATATAGAAAAAGATACTATTAATGCGCTTTATGGTCCGATTTCGGTGGATTGGCGGCAAGGCCGACTTCGACCGAACCCGCATTTTTAAACACCAAGGTCATTGGGATCAATTTGACCTCTGGTAATGGTTGTTTGACACCATAAAACACAATGCGCCAGCCGGATTTCGGTTGCATGCCAATCGGTGTGCCTTTTAACAAGGCGATTTCGTTGGCGAATACGGCTTGCGGGCTGCCGGTTTCGCCAGTGCCGCGCAGATCCAAGAATTTCGCTTGGGCAAACCAATCACCCTTCACGTCGATCAGATAATCGGTTTCCTCGCTCGTATTGTATAACGGCATATAGGCCGCGAATTCCGCGTTGTCTGCAGCTTCTGGGCCGGTGGTTTTCAATTCCTGCATCCATGGATGGCCGATTTTGATCGGGCCAACTTGATAACTGTGCGCCAACGCGATTTGCGCAGTGAATAAAACCGCCGCAAAAATTAGAAAATATTTTTCCATCATTATTCCTTTATCGAGTTTTAACTTGCCGTGTTAACAAAGCCGCGCCGATACTTCCCGCCGCATCGCCCAAGCTTGCTTTTTTTAAGGGCGTACGCAATGGGGTTGGCGTGTCCCCGGTCCGCATAAGATAGCGCGATACAAGATTAGGCAAAAGACCGTATAACTCGTCAATATTGGATAATCCCCCACCAAAAACAATGGTATTGGGATCAATATCATGAACTTTTTGCGCAACCATTCTTGCGACCGCATCCACAAAATAACGAAAAGCTTTTTGGGCCGGTTCTTCATTTGCCCTGTAACGATGCATTACGGTTACTGCGGTTACATCATCGCCGCCATTACCGCCAAACGCCTTGTATAGTTTAACAAGTCCTGGAGCGCTTAAAATATCGGCGGCCCTGTTTTCCTTGCCCGCAAAAGCCTCAATAGCTGGCGGTGCATCGGCCGGTGCCCACGGTAATGGATTACCGCCATACTCCCCGGTGAATCCATGCGGACCAACATGCAAACGCTTATTAATAACCATTCCACCGCCAAGGCCGGTACCCAATATCACGCCCATAACAAAATCATAAGCAGCGCCAGCGCCCACATTTGCTTCGGCCAACACAAAACAATTCGCATCATTTTCCAAAGCAACTTCGGATACCAGTACGCGTTCTAAATCAGCGCGTAACGGTTTACCAATGACCCATGGCAAATTATTGCTTAGAGTAATCTGACCGCGCGCCCGATCCAAAACACCAGGCATGCCAACTCCAATAACTTTGTCGTTTAAATTATTCTGCGCGCGTTTTAATTCTGCGAACAAATTGCGCATGCCTTCTAAAAAATCTCTGTAAGTTTTAGGTGTAGGAATTTTTTGCGTATGTAAAGGTCTGGAATTACCCGCCCCCATTGCCGCAATTTTCATTTCTGTGCCGCCGATGTCGTACCCTACCGCGACCGCTGGTTCTTTTGATGTTTTTGTATCCATTAAAGGCAATTTATACTATTTGGGATTTTTTTAAAAGCGATATTTGATCCGGCGAATATCCCAAAATATCTTTTAAAATCAATTCCGTATCGGCTCCTAATGGCGGTGGGGCCGATGCACCCTTAGCCAAATCCAACCCTGTCATGCGAATGGGGCTGCGCACTTGCGGTGTACCGTCAATATCCAATCGAATCCCGCGATGCTTGACTTGTGGTTCGTCGAACACCTGACGCAAATCATTGATCGGCCCGCCTGGGATATTTTCTTGATCCAGAATCTTGATCCACTCCGCAGTGGTTTTTTCATGCATCAAGACAGCGATACTGCTGGCCACGCGTTCACGATTTTTAACCCTGGCATCGTTGGTGGCATAAAAAGGATCGTCGACCCATTCCGGTTTACCGCAAACCCTCGCAAAGCGCGCGAATTGGTCGTCATTGCCAATCGCCAAAATAATATGCCCGTCGCGGGTCGCAAAGGCCTGGTACGGAACAATATTCGGATGCGCATTGCCCATGCGCTTGGGCGCATTGCCGGAAACCAGGTAATTCAGTGCTTGATTCGCCATCATTGCAACGCCAACATCCAACAAAGCCATATCGATATATGTGCCCTGACCCGTCGATTGCCGTGCAAACAGCGCCGATAAAATCGCGCTGGACGCATACATGCCGGTCATGACATCCACCAATGCAACACCGTCTTTTTGCGGCATGCCAGCCGGATCGCCAGTAACGCTCATCAATCCGCACATGCCCTGGATCATGAAATCATATCCCGCCTTTGCGGCATAAGGGCCGTCTTGGCCAAAACCGGTGATGGAGCAATAAACGATTTTCGAATTTATTTTTTTAACCGCGTCGTAATCGAGCCCGTATTTTTTCAATCCCCCAACTTTATAATTTTCAATCAGCACATCGGATTTAGCCGCCAGATCTTGAACAATCTTTTTTCCCTCAGGCGTAGAAATATCGACGGTCAACGATTTCTTGCCGCGATTGCAGGACAGGTAATAAGCCGATAATTTATTTTCCGTAGAACTACTCCCTTCCCCCCGTGCCAGGGTTGGCGTGGCGGCTGGCGCGCCGGGGGGAAGGGCTTGGGGTTGGGGAGGAGTAAAATAAGGTGGGCCCCACGCGCGGGTATCATCGCCATCCCCCGGTTTTTCGATTTTGATTACTTCTGCGCCCAAATCGGCCAATAATTGGGTGCACCAAGGCCCCGCGAGCACGCGGGAGAGATCGAGAACACGAATATTTTTAAGGGGCAAGTTATTGGTCATAATAACCAGGGATTTTATAGAAAACCGCCAAATACAGCAAAACAAAATCTTATGGATTTCTTATTGCCCACATTCTAAATTATGCCCTATGCGTTTTATCAAACCCTCCATTTTACTGTTGATCCTTGTTCTGGCCGCCTGCGCCGGGCAAAGCAATTATAGAGATATGCTACAATCCTGGGTCGGCAAAAGTTCCGATCAATTGGTCGATGTTTGGGGCGGGCCGGATTCGATTTATCAAAAAGACGATGGCACGAAATTACTTACATTTAACCGGTCGCAATTAACATCCTCGCCGGCTTATGGCGGTATGTATGGATCGAATCGCGGATTCGGGGTTGGCATGGGCATGCCGTTTTATGAAACCGAAGAACGGCGTTGCCGCACCACCTTCCATGTGAACAAGGCAAAAAAAATCACCCAGTATCAATATCAGGGCGATTATTGTTATGGCGCCGATAATCTGGCCCCGCCAAAGAAATAACTAAAACGCTGCAATGCCGGTAATTGCACGGCCGAGGATTAACGCATGCACATCATGCGTTCCTTCGTAGGTGTTGACCGACTCTAAATTCACCACATGGCGAATAACGTGATATTCATCGGCGACGCCGTTGCCGCCATGCATGTCGCGCGCGACGCGGGCGATATCCAGCGCCTTGCCGCAATTATTGCGTTTCATCAAACTGATCGATTCTGGCGGTAAAATGCCTTCGTCTTTTAATCGGCCAATGCGCAGCACGCCTTGCAACCCCAACGTAATTTCGGTTTGCATATCGGCTAATTTTTTCTGAATCAATTGATTCGCGGCCAGTGGCTTATTGAATTGCTTGCGATCCAGCGTATAACGCCGCGCCGCATGGAAACAAAACTCCGCCGCGCCTATAACGCCCCAGGCAATACCGTATCGGGCGTTGTTCAAACATCCAAATGGACCTTTTAATCCTTTTACATTCGGCAATAAATTTTCTTCAGGCACGAATACGCTGTCCATCACGATTTCGCCGGTTTCCGACGCGCGCAGGGACATTTTCCCTTCGATCTTGGGCGCGCTCAATCCCTTCATGCCTTTTTCCAGAATAAATCCCATAATTTCATTATTTTCGGCGGTGTTTTTCGCCCAAATGATGAACACATCGGCGATTGGCGAATTGGTGATCCACATTTTCGCGCCGGTCAGTAAATAACCGCCATCGACCTTATCGGCCCGCGTAATCATGCTGCCCGGATCAGAACCGTGGTTGGGTTCGGTCAGGCCGAAACACCCAACGATTTCACCGGTCGCCAGGCGCGGCAAATATTTTTTACGCTGTTCTTCGGTGCCATAGGCATGGATTGGGTGCATCACCAGTGATGATTGCACTGACATGGCGGAACGGTAGCCGGAATCGACGCGTTCCACTTCGCGCGCGATCAAACCGTAACAAACCGAATTAACACCGGCGCAACCGTATCCCTCGATGGTCGAGCCCAAGAAACCCATTTCGCCCATTTCATTCATAATGGCGCGGTCAAATTTTTCGTGGCGGAATCCCATCAATACGCGCGGCATCAATTTATCCTGACAAAAGGCGCGCGCCTGTTCCATAACCAAACGTTCTTCGTCGGTCAATTGCGATTCAAAGAAAAAAGGATCTTCCCAATTAAAAACTGGCTTGCTGGAAGATTTTTTGGATGATAATGCGGGAGCGCCCATAGGATACCTCGTATTTCAGGCAATATACCTGAAGTTCCAATAGTTTACATATAGAAACCTTGATTTTAACCAATTTTTTTGTTAGAAATATCGGCAGAAGAGAGGCTGTTATGGGCAACCAAACTAATAAAAACATTAAAGACCGACTGTCGTTTTTCGGCGAAGTCCGCACAACCGAAGATATGCAGCGCGCGGTTGAATCCTATACCCCGATTGTCGTGGATTTATCCAAGCTTGAAAAAAATCAGATCCTAACCAAAAAAGCCGCCTAAGACCCCTTTGCCCTAGAAATATATGGCTTTCTGCCTATATTTCCATTGTTGTTACCCTTTCCTGTCTGGGTGTCCCCTTGTTCAAAAAATTATTATTTCTATTATTGTTGACGTTTCCATTGATCGCAACTGCCGCCGATAACGCCGCCGTGCGCCGCGTGGATACAATTTTGCCAGTCAATTTAAAGCAATATCAAGTCGCGCTGGAAGAAGAGAGAAAATTCGACAACATGGTCAAAACCGCCGTACGCAAGGCCAGCAAAGACCCTGTGTTGTACCAAGCCTATGGCGCGAAACGCGAAATGCGCACCAATCCGAATGATTTAAAATCGAACGAGGCCTTGTGCGATGCTTATCGCAAAACCGGATTTTTGGCCGCCGCCGCAAAACAATGCCGCGATGTGTTGAAAATTAATCCAAAATCTTCGCTCGCCAAAACCGCAATGGCCGATATCGCCTTTAATCAAGGCAAGGTCGATGGCGCGGAATCCTTGTTGCAAGAAGTATTGCGGGACGATCCCCATTACAGCAATGCAAATTTAGTAATGGCCCAAATCGCCAAAAGCCGCGGCCAAAATGCCGAGGCCTATACCCAAGTCGGCCAGGCATTGCAAAGCAATCCAGATGCCGCTGCTCTCCTCGCCATGGGCGATTTGCAAATGAAATCTGGGCAAAGCGATCAAGCCACCAATACCTATTTAAAAGTTTTGCAAATCGATCCAAAAAGCACCGTCGCATTAAGCAATCTTGCCAATCTGTTCGGCGGCAAGGGTGATTACGCCCGCGCCCTCGATTTCGCGCAACAAGCGGCCACATCGGATCAAAATTCGGCATTGGCGCAATACACGCTTGGCACGCAGTATCAAAATAATAACCGGTCTGAAGAAGCGATTGTTTCTTATGCCCGCGCGACGCAACTGGATCCAAATTTTGCCCTGGCGCACCGCGCGCTTGGTGAAGCGTTATTGAAAAAAAGCTCGCCGGTCGATGCGATCACATCGCTGAACCGCGCGTTGCAATTGGCGCCGAACGATCCGGTTGCGCAAGCGGCCTTGTCCCGCGCCTATGCCATGACAGGCAATACCCAGGTCGCAACGCAAATTTCCGCAAAAATGCCGGTGCAAAATAAAATTCAGGATCAGGATTTTACCAAGGGCACGCCACAATCGGGAACCGTTACAAAACCACCCCTCGCCGCAATCAAAAATGTAAAAATTATTGATGATTATACCAAAAAAGCAAAAATGGCCGAAGCCGGCGGACAATATGAAGTCGCGCGGCAATATTACGAACAATTGGCGATCCAAGAACCGGATCAACCGGATCATTTTTACAATATCGCCCGCATATATACGATCGCGCAACAATGGCCGTCGGCAGAACGGTTTTATAAGTTGGCGCTCGACTTGAATCCGAATCATACTTTGTCCCTTAGCGGTCTGGCGCGCGTGCAGTGCTTTCAAGGCAACGGCGCAAGCGCCTGGCAAAATTATTCCAAGGCCAATTCCCTGGGCCTGGTTGACAATGGCGCGGAAACGCGAAATTATCTGACATCAACTTGTCCAACCACAAATAAAACATCGAATGCCCACCAATAAATCTATAATCGGATGGCGCGAATGGGCTAGCCTGCCCGATTTGAAAATCCCGCTGCTAAAAGCGAAGATCGATACTGGCGCGCGCAGTTCAGCATTGCATACATTCGCGCTGGATACATTCACCCGCGATGGCCGCGAATGGGCGAAATTCAAATTGCACCCTTTGCAAAACCGCGAAGATATTATTGTCGAAGCGGAAGCGCCGATTATCGACCAACGATTGGTCACCGATTCCGGCGGGCATCAGGAATACCGTTATTTTATCCAAACCAATCTTCGTTTGTTGAACCATACTTATTCCGCCGAAATCAGCCTGACCACACGCGATACTATGCGGTTCCGCATGCTGATCGGCCGCACCGCATTAAATGGCCGATTCACAGTCGACCCAGAACAAAGTTATTTGTCCGGCGAACATAGCAAGTCGTCCGTCCTGAAAATGTATCGGAGTTAGTCTATGCGCGTCGCCATTTTATCGCAAAATTCGAAATTATATTCGACCGCCCGCTTGGTCGAAGCATTGGAAGCGCGCAAGCACAAAGCCCGCGTAATCAACCCCCTACGCTGTTATATGGACGTTACATCCAGCAAGCCGGAAATCCATTATCGTGGCGAAGAAGTATTACGCAATTTCGATGCGGTGATTCCCCGTATCGGCGCATCGATTACTTTTTATGGCCTGGCCGTGTTGCGTCAATTGGAAATGATGGGATTGCATAGTTTGAATTCTTCGGACGGTTTTGCCCGCGCCCGCGATAAATTACATTCGCTGCAATTATTGTCCAAATCCGGTATTGGTCTGCCGACGACTGCCTTTGCCCGCGCAGCGGACGATATTGACGATATTATCCAAATTGTCGGCGGACCGCCCCTCATCGTTAAACTAATCGAAGGCACCCAAGGCAAGGGGGTGGTTTTGGCCGAAACGCACAAGGCCGCCGCATCGGTTATTCAGGCTTTTCAGGAATTGGATGCCAACATTCTGGTTCAGGAATTCATCAAAGAAGCCGCCGGTGCCGATTTGCGCTGTTTCGTGGTGGGCAACCAAGTGGTGGCCGCCATGCAACGCAAGGCAAAAGAAGGCGAATTCCGCGCTAATTTACACCGCGGCGCAACCGCCACGGCTATTGAATTGACCGAACAAGAACAGAATACGGCCGTACAGGCAGCTAAAATCATGGGTCTGGGCGTGGCCGGTGTCGATATTTTGCGTTCCGCGCGCGGTCCACTGGTGCTGGAAATCAACGCCTCCCCAGGCCTTGAAGGCATAGAAAAGACGACAGGCGTTGATGTTGCCGGTAAAATCGTGGAATATCTGGAAAAGAAAGTGATTCGCCGCGAACACAAGGGACAAAAAACCCAAAAGGCCAGCGCCTAAGCATTGGTCCACCGGTTTGACCCCGTATTTACGGCAAACCGGACCATGGCAAAAACAAAAACAAAATCGCGCAAACCCAAAACTGGCAAAAAACCGTTCTTACGCATCGGCGATAAAAATATTGGGTTCAGCCAAACCGTTTCATTAAGCCTGCCGGTATCGGATTTATACACCGATTCGCCGGTCGAATTGCCGGTGCGCGTATTGACCGGCAAAAAACCGGGGCCGGTTTTATTCATCACCGGCGCGGTTCATGGCGATGAAATTATCGGCGTCGAAGTCGTGCGGCGATTATTGCAATCCAGCCGCGTTAAAAAAATAAACAAAGGCGCCTTGATTCTTGTCCCGATTGTGAACCTGTTTGGATTTATCCTGAATTCCCGGTATCTGCCCGACCGGCGCGATTTAAACCGATCCTTTCCCGGTTCCGCCGGCGGGTCGCTGGCTTCGCGCGTGGCGTATATTTTAATGACCGAAATCGTGCGAAAATCCACCCACGGCATCGATATTCATTCCGGATCCTTTTACCGCGAAAATTTACCGCAAATCCGCGCCGACACCGAATGCCCGGATACCATGGCCATGGCCGAAGCGTTCGGTGCCAGTATTGTTATCAGTAGTGATGTGCGCGATGGATCATTGCGTGAATCTGCCCAACGTAAGGGCGTTAAAATTCTGGTTTACGAAGCGGGCGAAGCATTGCGGTTCGATGAAACATCCGCAACCATCGGCGTTAATGGCGTTTTAAGCGTTATGGAACATCTGGGCATGATAGCGCCGGATAAAAACCAGGAACAGAACGATATTGCATACAGCAAAAATGCGGTGTGGGTGCGCGCCCCACGCGGCGGTATTTTATGGGACCGCGCCCAATTGGGCGCCGAGGTAAAAGCGGGCGATATATTGGGCCAATTGTCCGATCCATTTGGCGATGACCCTATTCCAATTTTATCGCCGGAAAGTGGCGTATTGATCGGCCGGTCGAATTTGCCAACCGCGAACGAGGGCGATGGATTATTTCACATTGCCACGTTTAAAAATGCCCAGCCAAAAGAAGAAATTAAAAAAGATGCGGCCGCAATTGTGCCCGAAGCGCAAGAAAACGTTCTTGCCGTGCCGGATCATTAATACATATTATTTTTTTTAAACGGGCGGCGTTTCCGTGCCGATGCCTTGCATTTGGTCTGACAATTTTCGTAATTGCGCCTTGGCCGCATTGATGGAATATTCCATTCGTTCAATGGCGATTGCCGCCTGATCGATCAAGGAATTTAATTGGCGCCGCCCGTCCCGTTCCAATACCTGGCTGTCTTCTTCGGGATAAAGGGCGATCACCCCAACTGTTCCTGCCGCCGTATTCAGCGGCATGAATAATTTATCCATCGACGGCAAGGTATCCGTATCAATCCCTGCTGGCTTGCCATTATCAAAACTCCATTGCGCCGCAGCCAGCTCCCCATCGCTAAGATGAAAATCCTGCGGACTGGAAATCTTGCCTTGCAATCGGCCATTTAGCGGCATTAACAAGCAAACGCGCGCTTTGGTAAGATTGGCGATGTTATACGCCACGGTTTGCAGCAAATCATTGATCGATCCGATACCGGCCAATTTGCGGCTGAAATCATATAACGCGTTGGTCATGCGTTCGCGGCGCGTGGCAATTTGCGCCTGCATACTAATCCGCGAAGCCAAATCGCTGGCCATAATCGCGACAAACAGGAACAATAGCATCGAAACGAAATCGCCCGGCGTCGGCAGATTCATTTCCATGATTTCCTCGGCAAAAAACATTTTGTAAAATGCCACGCTTAAGAATGCTGCGATCAAAGATGGCCATAAGCCGTATGATACCGCTGAAATCAAAACCGGCACCAAATACAGCATCAATATATTTTTATACCCGAAATTATCGGTAAGAAAATTATTGACGATAGTCACCAGCACAACAAGTAAAGTCGATGCCACATATGGCCAATAGTTTTTCTGCACTAAAGAAGGTTTTTTTCCTTTGGCGGTAATCGACCGATCATGCATATGCGGTTCGCCCGATACGATCATGATATCGATACCATCGACTTTGCGAATGACTTTGCTGACGACGTTACCAAACAAACGCTCGCGCCAGGCAGGCACTCGCGATAACCCTAAAACGATTCTGGTCACATTATTTTGCAACGCATATTTGATAATTTCATCGCTAATATCGACGCCATTTAATCGCACCACTTCGCCGCCAAGCCGTTCGGCCAATTCCAACGCATCGTTGACCTGTTCCCGTCCGGTATCGGATAAACGCGCATGTGCCTCGGTTTCTACATATACGGCTGTCCAGGGAGCGTTTAGTCGTTCTGCGGACCGTTTTGCAGACCGCAACAAACGCGGCGAAATTTTACTGTCGCAAACACAGACCATCACCCGATCGCCAGCGGGCCATGGCCCTTTGATCGCGTGCGCTTGCATATAAGATAACATTTGTTCATCGACGCGTTGCGCGGTTGTGCGCAATGCCAATTCCCGTAATGCCGTCAAATTGCCTGGCGCAAAAAAATGCTGAATCGCTTTTTGCGCTTGCTCCGGAACATAGACTTTGCCTTCATTCAATCGGGCGATCAATTCTTCCGGTCCCAAATCCACCAGCGCGATCTCAGCGCGCTGTAAAATGGAATCCGGGACGGTTTCTTTGACCCGCACCCGGGTAATTTGCGCGACAACGTCATTCAGGCTTTCCAAATGCTGTACGTTCATACTGGTATAAACGTCGATGCCCTTGGCCAGAATTTCCTCAACATCCTGATACCGCTTCGGATGACGGCTGCCAGGAGCATTAGTGTGCGCCAACTCGTCAACCAACACCAATTGCGGTTTGCGGGCCAAAACCGCATCAATATCCATTTCCTGCAAAACGTGATTTTTATACGGTATGTCTTTGCGCGGAATAACCTCAAGATCGTGGACTAATGCTTCGGTTTCTTCGCGCTTATGGGTTTCAATGATACCAACAACAACGTCAACGCCCTCTTTTTTGCGCTCATGGGCGGCCTGTAACATCGCATAGGTTTTGCCAACTCCAGGAGCCGCGCCGAAAAAAATCTTTAATTTTCCGCGTGTTTCACTGTGCGCTTGTTGCAGCAGCGCTTCGGGAACAGGGCGGTGGGCGGAATCAGGGTTTTCTATCATCGGGCGATGGCCATTGGTCCAATGCCCTATTTAACCGGTTTATATTGACATAATCCAGCTTTAGCAAAGGCACTTGCTTGCGATATTGCCCAATCATGGCATATAGATCATCGATAGAAACGCCGCGAACCACCGCAATACGATTGGCCTGTTGCAACGCCGATGTATAGGAAATATTGGGATCAAGGCCGCTGGCCGATGCAAAACTCATTTCCACGGGGATTGGATCGGCATTAATCTGATCTTGTTTCCACTGGCTGACGGCGGATTCATGGTTTTCCTTCATCTTGGAATTGGTTTGCGCCAGATTCGATGCGGCGCCAATCAATATGCCTTGGTCATTCACCGTTGCCTGGGATGGGCGAGCATAAAAATACTCTTTGCCCGATTGGCTGGGATAAGCCAGCAAGTATGATCCAATAATCTTCCCATCTTTCTCCATGGAACTGCCGTTGGCTTGTTCGGCGAAAAAAGCCTGGCCGAATTGCATCATCACTAACGGATAAGCAAAACCGCACAACAACGTAAAAAGCACTAGCAAACAAAAACTAGGCCAAATGTTCCGGATCATTTTATACCATCCCCACATAATCAATCATCATATCCAGCAATTTAATGCCTATAAACGGAGCAATAATACCACCAAGACCGTATACCAGCAAATTGTGCCGCAATACCCGCACGGAAGATAATGGGCGATAAGCCACACCGCGCAGCGCCATCGGAACCAACGCCAAAATAATCAGCGCGTTAAACATCACCGCCGATAAAACAGCACTTTGCGGACTGGTGAGGTCCATAATATTTAGCAACCCCAATTGCGGGAAAAACGGCACGAACATCGCGGGTAAAATCGCGAAATATTTCGCAATATCGTTGGCAAAACTGAATGTTGTCAGCGCGCCGCGTGTCATTAACAACTGTTTGCCGATTCCAACGATTTCAATCAACTTGGTCGGATCGGAATCAAGATCGATCATATTGCCCGCTTCGCGCGCGGCGACCGTGCCGGTATTCATCGCAACGCCCACATCGGCCTGGGCCAGCGCGGGCGCATCGTTCGTTCCATCACCGCACATGGCCACCAAACGACCTTTCATTTGTTCATCGCGGATCAATTTCAATTTGGCTTCCGGCGTGGCTTGAGCCAGAAAATCATCAACCCCAGATTCCGCAGCAATAGCGCCAGCCGTCAATGGATTATCACCCGTTACCATGATGGTGCGGATGCCCATGCGACGCAATTCAACAAAACGCTCGCGAATACCGCCCTTAATCACGTCTTTTAAATGAATCACGCCTAGAATATCTTTGTTTTTAATTACCAACAAAGGTGTACCGCCAGCTTTGGAAATCCGGTCCACCTGGGTTTGAAATAATGGATTGATAACAGGCGCAACACCGCATCCACCGCGCCTTTGCGAATAATATTGCCATCAATATCAATACCGCTCATCCTGGTTTGCGCAGTAAAGCTGACGAAATTATATTCAACTCCAGCCAGATCCCTGCCCCGCAAGCCATATTTGTCCTTGGTTAAAACAACAATGGATCTTCCTTCTGGCGTTTCATCGCTTAGCGATGATAATTGTGCCGAGTTGGCTAGTTCTGTTTCCGTCACGCCCGCATAAGGAATTAATTCCGATGCAATGCGATTACCAAGCGTAATAGTTCCGGTTTTATCCAACAATAAAATATCGACATCGCCCGCCGCCTCGACCGCGCGGCCGGACATCGCCAGCACATTGAACCTGACCAAACGGTCCATGCCCGCAATACCGATTGCGGACAACAATCCGCCGATGGTGGTCGGAATCAGGGTTACAACCAATGCCGCCAACATAACCGGCGAATAATCAAACCCGTAAAATGTCATGACCGGCGCGATACAGGCACAAACCAGCAAGAAAATAATCGTCATACCAACCAACAAAACCAGCAATGAAATCTCGCTTGGGGTTTTATGGCGCTGCGCGCCTTCAACCAGGGCAATCATGCGTTCAATAAACCCATCGCCGCTTTTCACCACAATACGCACGCGGATTTTGTCGGATAAAACCTTGGTGCCCCCCGTTACCGCCGAACGGTCGCCGCCGCTTTCCCGCACCACTGGCGCCGATTCACCAGTAATGGCCGATTCATCGACCGTGGCAATGCCTTGAATCACTTCGCCATCAGCAGGAATAACGTCCCCCGCTTCGACCAGAACCTCATCGCCGATCTGCAATGTGGATGCGGGAACGATGTTAAAATGCTCCCCAGCGGTAATAAGCTTGGCCATAATTTCGCTTTTGCTTTTACGCAAAGATGCGGCTTGCGCCTTACCACGCCCCTCGGCGAGACTTTCGGAAAAATTGGCGAATACCGCCGTGAACCATAACCATAAGCTCACTTGCATCGAAAAACCAAAATCGCCGCCGCCGAATAATTTTAATAAAGTATCTATGCTGGCAATGACCGAACAAGCCACAACCACTGTGGTGATGGGATTACGCTTTAAGCTTTGCGGATGGAACTTTTTTAAAGCATCCTTGCTTGCTACTTTTAACAGCGACCATTGAAATATGGAATGGGCGGGGATACGCATTACTGAACTCCGGTACTAGGGGCTATGGTGCCTAAATAATCGGCTAGTGGGCCCAATGTTAAAAGCGGGAAATAAGTCAACAGGCCCAAAATCACAATCATAAAACAAAGCATAAATAAGAAAGTCGGGCTGGCCGTGGTCAAAGTCGCAATCGATGGCTGCATTCTTTTCTTTGCCGCCAAATGCCCGGCAATGACCAACAAAGCCACCATCGGCAAGAATCGCCCGGCCAGCATTATAATGCCAAGCGCGGAAAGAACGGCCGAATCGCTCATCATAAATCCGTTCAACGCGCTGCCGTTATTGGCCGCCGCCGAGCTGTAGGCATAAAATATTTCGGTAAATCCCATGGGTCCAGTATTTAAGATATAAGTCTTTACATCGGGATCGAGTAAAATAAGCCCAAGGCCACCAAACAAGAATACCGGCATAATCAGCAATGCTAACATGACGGCTTTGATTTCGAATACTTCGATTTTTTTGCCCAGATATTCCGACGATCGGCCAATCATCAACGTGCCGACAAAAACGCTTAATATAGCCAGCAGAATCAGCGTGCAAAAACCGGTGCCGACGCCGCCATAAAAAACTTCGCCCAAATTCATTTGCAACAGCATAATAAATACGCTTAACGGATTCTGGCTAGCTACCGCCATATTAGTCGATCCATTCGCGGTTGCCGTGGTTGCCACATCCCAGAGGGCCGAGCCCAAAATACCAGGCACGAATTCTTTGCCTTCGTAGACATAATTTTCGGACAATCCCGCCGCCTGCCAGCCAGGCGCACTTAATTCGCTGTGCAATACCGTTGCGAAGTTGATCAAAAACAAGATCGTCACGGCCGCATATAAGGTAAAAGCTTCTTGCGGTTTTTTTAAAAAATTGCCTATCACGAATACAAACGACATTGGAAAAATCAGCATCAAGGCCAATTGAACATAATTGCTCGTCAACGATGGGTTTTCATAAGGATGTGCGGCGTTAGCGACAAAAAATCCGCCGCCATTCCCGCCAAATATTTTAATCGCCGTCTGTGAGGCCACTGGCCCTTGTGGAATTAAATAATTCTGCGCATCCAAGTAATCATTAAAATTCTGCGGCATGCCTTGTTTGATAAATAAGGCCGTTGCAATAACGCATACGGGCAACAACACGAATAAAACACAACGCAGCATATCATTCCAGAAATTACCGATCGTCATGCTGCCTTCCCGCGCAAACGCCCGGATAATGGCCAAACATACGCACACGCCGGTGGCGGCCGATAGAAAATGCTGCACTGCCAATCCAACGCTTTGCGAGAAATAACTTAAACTGGTTTCCGGCACATAGGCCTGTAAATTGGTGCTGGTAACAAAACTGGCTGCGGTGTGAAAAATCAAATAAGGATTCATTGGCGCGAATCCTTGTGGATTCCAGGGTAATAGTTCCTGATACCATAATATGCCAAATAATGCGGCAAATCCGGCGGCGTTAAAGACCAACAGCGACCATAAATAATCGCGCCAATGCTGTTCTTGCGCCGGGATAAACAATACCCGCAAAATATTATTGGCTGCCGCAAACGGCTTGCCTTCGTCCGCGAATATATAGGTTAGATATTTGGCAAATGCCCATGCCAGCACCGACACGGTCATTATGAAAATGATTCCAAGGATTAAAAAATACCAAAACATTTAAAACCGCTCCGGCCGGAATAGGACATAAAATAAAAACGCCAGCAATGAGATTAAGACGATGCAGATAAAATAATCGAACATAGAGATACCGATGTTAATTATGATTTACACGAGAACAAAACGCCTGGCAGAATACCAAGCCGGAAAGACACTGGTCGGAATGACTGGATTTGAACCAGCGACCCCTTGCACCCCATGCAAGTGCGCTACCGGGCTGCGCTACACTCCGTATTTAGAATCTATACAAAGGTTTTACACGATTTAAAAGGATCAGGATAGTAGTTTATGGGATTCTAAGACGGCGATTTTTTCAACAGCCCGCGCGTTTTGTTCAATTCTTCCAATAACGGTTTAATGCCGTTTTGCAAGTCGCGAAGTTTTTGTTCGGCTTTGTCCAATTGCTCTTGTAGCCCATTGATTTTGGTTTGATAGGTTGCAATTTGCGATTGATGCGTTTCGATCAATTTTTGCGAGGCGTTCTGTACGGCTGTATCTACACGCCGCTGTACGTCTTCTTCGGTAATTCCAGGAACGGAATTATTTGCCGGCTGTGGGATTTGCGGTTCCACGATTTTAGAAGTAACGATCGTAGCCGGCATCGTCACATTTGCGGGTATGTCCGCAACATCTTCGGCTGCGCCGCTCTTGCGGCCCAAAATTTTCTGTACGCCGCGGATTGTATAACCTTTGTCGTATAGCAGATGTTTAATATCTTTAATCAGCCCGATATCTTCGGGGCGGTAATAACGCCGTCCGCCACGCATTTTCACCGGCTTGATTTTGGTGAATTTGGTTTCCCAGAAACGCAGTACATGCGCTTCTAGGCGCAGTTCATCGGCAACTTCGGTGATGGTACGAAAAGCTGCTTTGGATTTTTCTGGGGAATCAGCTTGGGCCAATTCCTCCGCTATCAATTTGGCAAGCGCCATAATCGGTTATCCTATGCCGCCGGTTTTTTAACGCCGCTAACCCGCTGCTTCAAAGCTTGGGATGGGCGGAATACTAAAACGGTACGCGGCGTAATCGGCACTTCTTGGCCGGTTTTTGGATTGCGTCCGACGCGTTGGCCTTTTTTGCGCAAAATAAAACTGCCGAAAGACGATAATTTTACATTGCTGCCAGCAACCAAAGCATTGGCAATCGCATCAAGCACTTCGTCGACCAAATTCGACGATTCATTGCGCGAAAGACCAATTTCCTGGTACACAAGTTCAGCCAAATCTGCGCGAGTCAAGGTTTGTTCGGACATAGAAATCCTCCCTATTTCGAAAAATATTAGAAGAAATATATAAGACTGTCAATTACTTAAAAGACATCTCGGACGTTAGAATTTAGCCTAAATCCGGGCCAATCCAGCCCCCCAGGTAAAGCCCCCACCGAGTGCTTGAAAAAGGATCAAATCGCCCGATTTAAGGCGCTTATCGGCAAATCCGGTATGCATGGCGAGCGGTATGGATGCCGCCGATGTATTGCCATGCTGGCCAATCGTAATGATAAATTTATCCACAGGAAGGCCAAGTTTATCGGCGCTGGATTCGATGATCCGGCGATTGGCCTGGTGCGGGATTACCCAGGAAATATCCGAGGCACTGAGTTTATGTTTATCCAGAATTTTGCGGCTGACATCGGTTAGAATTCCAACCGCATGTTTGAATACTTCTTTGCCTTGCATTTTCACTTTGCCGATTTTATCGCCGCGCGAAGCGCCGCCATCGACATATAATAAATCGTTGTATTTTCCATCGGCGAAAATATCGATGCCGATAATGCCGGTATTCGTATCATTGGTTGCGGTTAAAACTACCGCGCCTGCGCCATCGCCGAATAAAATCGCAGTGCCGCGATCTTGCCAATCAACAATACGCGAAAAAGTTTCAGCACCGATTACCAGGGCATTTTTTACCTGGCCGGCGCGGATGAAATTATCCGCCACATTCAACGCATATAAGAACCCGGAACAAACTGCCTGAATATCGAATGCGGGAATGGCGCGCGCGCCTAATTTATGTTGAATGGTTGTGGCCGTTGCCGGGAATGTTTGATCGGGCGTTGTGGTTGCAACCACAATCAAATCGCAATCTTCGGCGCGAAGGCCCGCATTGGATAAGGCTTGTTTAGCCGCAGCCAAGCCCAGATCCGAAGTCAACTCACCTTCCGCCGCAATATGACGCTGCGCGATGCCGGTGCGTTCGACAATCCAATCGTGATTGGTATCGATGGTTTTGGCCAAGTCATAGTTGGTCAATATGCGCGCGGGCAAATAAGCGCCGGTCGCAATGATTTTCGAACGTATCATGGAATTAAACGGCCTTTGCCGCCGATAGAGATTTTGGATTCTGATCGACCGGATTGATCAGATGATGCGATAATTCTTCGAATTCATGGCGCACCGTGTCGATGAACCCATGTTTCACCATATCGACCGAAACGCCGATGGCGTTCGCAAATCCGAATGTATCCGCGCCACCATGGCTTTTTACTACAATACCATCGAGACCCAAAAACACCGCGCCGTTATATTTGCGCGGATCCAATTTATCGCGCAATTGATTAAACGCGCGTTTGGCCAATACATAACCAAGGCGCGAGAACATCGATGATTTCAATGCGCGGCGCAAATACGTGCCGTACATTTTCGCGGTGCCTTCGGCGGTTTTAATCGCAATATTGCCGCTGAACCCATCGGTAACGACCACATCGACCGTGCCAAGGGTAATATCGCTACCCTCGACAAAGCCGTAAAAATCGATCGGCAATCCGGTATCACGCAATTGCGCGGCAGCGATGCGAACTTCTTCGTGGCCTTTTTGATCTTCGGAACCGACGTTCAAAATTCCAACCGACGGGCGCACAACGCCCAAAACGGTGCGGGAGAACACTTCGCCCAGAACCGCAAACTGAACCAGATTATCCGCATCCGATTCCACATTCGCGCCCAGATCGAGCATCACGGTTTCGCCTCGTTCGGTTGGCAAATATCCGGCCATGGCGGGGCGTTCAACGCCCTTCATCATACCCAGAATAATTTTCGATAATGCCATCAATGCGCCAGTGTTACCGGCGGATACAACCGCGTTCGCCTTGCCTTCTTTTAAATATTCAATCGCCAGCCGCATGCTGGACCGTTTCGATTGGCGCAAGGCTTGCGATGGTTTCATATCGCCTGGAATCGATTCGGCGGTATGCACGACTTCGGACACATCGCGCAATTTCGACATGCTTTTTAGAATCGGATTGATTTTGGTTTCATCGCCGAAAAAAACGAACCGCGTTTCGGGATACCGTTCGCGGGCGATATTGGCGCCTTTAATGACAACGCCTGGGGCGTTATCACCGCCCATAGCGTCCAGGGCGAGGACAATCTGACGAGACAACCGATGAACTCCGGTTAATGGAAAAAGCTAGGTAGTGGATTTAGAAAAAACCTGACGGCTATCGTAAAAACCGCAAGATCCACAAACATGATGCGGACGCTTGGTTTCACCACAATTCGGACATTCCATGACGCCATTCGATGCTAGCGCATGGTGCGAACGACGCATTCCACGGCGCGATGGCGAAGTTTTTCTTTTTGGTACTGGCATGACACCCTCTAATCTAAAAAAGCCGCCTTTACAGCGGCCAACTCAAAATTTGTTTAAAACGAAGTGATGTTTTTAGCCGATTCGCCTTATGAAATCAAGGGAAATCCCCTATTTGGCCATTATAATGCCAGCAGGCCGCAAAATAGTTTTTTACTGCTTTTTCAATGATTTAAGGACGGAAAAAGGATTCACCTTTTCCTCGGCGATGGTTGCCGAATCAAAATCGGCCTTTACGCCGGGTTTATGCGGGTATGGATCCAGCGCCAGAATAAATTCCTGCACCGCGACTTCGCCAATATCGATGCGGCCATCGACAACTTCTTCGAATCCGCCTTGGGCGTAATCTTCAACGCTGTCCATTTGGTCGTTCCATTTTTTCGCGCGCTCTGCTTCCAGACATTGGCAATCGAAATCAAAATTCAAATCCGCTTCGAAAGGTTCCAGAGTTACCACGCATACTTGAGTGATTTTGGCGCGGCCAAATCCCTTGATTTGCAAAATATGCGATTTGGGCAGGAATTGAAGTTGCAGTTCAATGCTGAACGAATCGACATCCGGCAATTTCGCGCGCGCGGCAATCGCAATGCGTTCTTCGACGGTAGATTCGAAATGCATCACCCTGCCCTGTGGCGGAATTTCAGCGACAACAATAATTTTGGAAAATTCAGTCATAAGAACCTCTAAGCCGCGAATTTGCGGCGGATCGCCTTCAATACGTTCGGGCTGACGAAATGGCCGACATCGCCGCCCAATTGCGCGATTTCTTTGACAAAGCGTGACGATATCAATTGATATTTATCCGACGCCATCAAAAAGATCGTCTCAACACTGGGATCCAATTTCACGTTCATGCCGGCCATCTGGAATTCATATTCGAAATCCGACACCGCGCGAAGGCCGCGAACGATAATTTTCGATTTCTGCGCACGCACAAAATTCATTAAAAGAACATCGAATTTTTTGACCGTAATTTTGGCAAGACCTTTTTGTTTGGACAGATTCCGGACTTCGGTTTCAACCAATTTGGTGCGTTGTTCCAGGGAAAATAGCGGCCCTTTGCCTGCATTGGCCGCAACGCCGATAATCAAATGATCCACCACCCTCGCCGCCCGTTGAATAATATCCATATGGCCAAAGGTGATCGGGTCGAATGTGCCCGGATAAATGGCTGTACGCTGGCTCATAATACCTCTTTGGTGTATGTCGGATTTTCGGTGGAATGCATTTCTTTTTCTACCTCATCGGCGGCATCTTCGGCTTCTTCAACTTCTCTTTTTTCAAACAGCGCCCAAAAAACGATCGCGCCGCCAAACACAAGGCCAAAGAAAAAAGCGATCCATACCGTACCGGACGATTGGCTGAAAAAACTGTCGAAGAAACTGCCGAGCATATTGGATTCTCCCTATGCCTGCTTAACGTAAGCCGGTTTTAGGGGTTTGGCAAGATCCAGCGCCATATCCCGCAAAATCGGGAATTCGGTATAGCCAAATTCGGCATTCAAATGCTTGCCACCCGCAATAATCGTCAATGGACAACCCAACCCGTCTGCTACATTTTTCGATGCGGCAAAAGGCACATAAGGATCGCCATCGCCAGCAATTACACGAAACTCCCGGCAATTGTATTTTATTTTCGGCCAATCGATTGGACCTTCGACAAAGCTTTTATTTAATGCATCGTATTCGGGCAAACCTAATATCGTCATAAAAGGTGCAGTCAAAATAGCGCCGCGAATTGGTCCGCGTTGTTCCAATAGCCGCAAAATGAATCCAGCACCCATGGAATGGCCGATCAGAATCGTATTCTGATCCAGCGTTAGGGAATCGAAAATTTTCAACCAATTATTTAAATTTTGTTCATCCGGCGTTGGCATGCGGGGAACTTGAACATCGAATCCTTGCGTCTGCAATTGCCCAGACACCCACGGAAACCAATTGCCTTGCGGCGATCCTTTGGTGCCGTGGATGATAATAATGGACATATTATTCGGCGGAATCTTCCTCGCCGCTATCGGCCAGACGCGCGACGGACACGACATGCTCGTGTTCTTCAACACGGAACACGGTCACGCCTTGCGTGCGGCGGCCGGCGATGCGGATGTCGGCGACCGGCGTGCGGATAATCGTGCCACCGTTAGAAACGATCACGATATCGTCGGTGTCTTCGACCAGGAACGAGCCCACGACCCAACCATGTTTTTTGGTCAGATCGAGCGCGGCGATGCCCTGCCCGCCACGACCGGAGGTGCGGAATTCATAGGCGGAACTACGTTTGCCGAAACCTTTGGCTGTCAGGGTCAAAATAAATTGCTCCGCCGCGGCCAATTGCTTTAACCGCTCTGGCGATAACGTAATATTCGACGTTGGTGTATCTTCTTCCGGTGCGGCTGTTTCTTCGGCGCCATTTTCGGCGCGGCGTTGAGCGTTGGCGTAACGCACATAGGCATCGCGTTCTTCGGCCGATGCCTCGACATATTTTAAGATCGTCATCGAGATCACGAAATCCTTGTCGGCGAGTTTAATGCCGCGCACGCCGGTGGAATTGCGGCCGGCGAAGACGCGGATATCTTCGACGCTAAATCGAATCGCTTTGCCTTGCGCGGTGGACAGCACGACATCGTCCTGTTCATCGCAAGTTTGCACGCCGATCAATTTTTCGCTACCTTCCAATTTCATCGCAATTTTACCCGATGCGCGGATATCGAGGAAATCCGACAAACGGTTGCGGCGCACGTTACCTTCGGATGTAGCGAACATCACGAATAACTGTGCCCATGTATTTTCATCTTCCGGCAATGGCATGATCGTGGAAATCGTTTCGCCCTGTTCCAGCGGCAATAAATTGATCATCGGCTTACCCTTAGACTGTGGGTTACCGAGCGGCAATTTATAAACTTTCAACGCATAGACCCGGCCAATCGTCGTAAAGAACAACATCGGCGTATGGGTATTGGCGGCGAAAACGGTCGTTACGAAATCTTCGTCCTTGGTCGCCATCGCCGCGCGACCCTTGCCGCCGCGCCTTTGCGCGCGGTAAGTCGACATCGGCACGCGTTTGATATAACCGGATTGCGAGAAGGTAACGATCATATCTTCGCGTGGAATCAAATCTTCGATATCCTGATCGCCTTCATGTTCTTCGATGCCGGTCAAACGCGGCGTTGCGAATTTTTCCTTGGCGGTCAGCAATTCGGTGCGGATCAACGCCAAACGATGCGGACGGTTTTGCAGAATCTTTAAAAACTCGCCGATATTGGCAACCAATTCGTTAACATCGTCGGTGATTTTATCGCGTTCCAGCGCGGTCAATTTTTGCAAACGCAAATCCAAAATCGCTTTGGCTTGATCTTCGGATAATTGGTATTTGCCGTCGATCACCTTGTGACCGACTTCGCCGACGCGTTCGATCAATGGCGCGATATCCAAGGCGCCCCACGGCTTCGCCAGCAATTGTTCGCGGGCAACTTGTGGATTCGGCGCCTTGCGGATAAGGGCGATGATTTCATCGATATTGGCGACCGCGATCATAAGGCCGATCAAGATATGTGCCTTTTCCCGCGCCTTGCGCAATTCATAAGCCGAACGGCGGTTTACGGTTTCTTCCTTGAACTCCAAGAACGCATCGATGACTTGTTTCAAATTCATCAATTCCGGGCGGCCCTTGTTCAGCGCCAAACAATTGACGCCGAAACTGGTTTGCACGGGGGTGTGTTTGTATAATTGGTTCAATACCACATCGGTCTGCGCGTCTCTTTTCAATTCAATCACAACGCGTACGCCATGACGATTCGATTCGTCGCGGATATCGGAAATGCCTTCGATAATCTTTTCGTTCACGCATTCGGCGATACGTTTAACCAAATTTGCCTTGTTGGTTTGGTATGGCATATCGGTCAAGATGATCGCTTCGCGTCCGCCCTTTAACGTTTCAATCGTATGGCGGCAACGCATCAAAATGCTGCCGCGGCCGGTTTTAAACGCGGATACGATTCCGCCACGGCCCAGGATCAACGCGCCGGTTGGAAAATCAGGCCCATGAATAAATTGCATCAATTCATCGATGGTGATTTCCGGATTGTCGATTGCGGCAACGCAGCCATCGATCACCTCGCCCAAATTATGCGGCGGGATGTTGGTGGCCATACCGACGGCGATACCATTGGTGCCGTTGACTAATAAATTTGGAAATGCCGCCGGCAAAACCACGGGTTCCACGGTGGTATCGTCATAAGTCGGGCGGAAATCGACGGTTTCTTTGTCGATATCGGATAACAACGCATCGCCGGACCAAGCGAGTTTACATTCGGTATACCGTTCCGCCGCCGGTGGATCGCCGTCCATGGAACCAAAGTTACCCTGACCGATCAATAACGGCAGGCGCATCGAAAAATCCTGCGCCATACGGGCGAGCGCATCGTAAATCGCCAAATTGCCATGCGGGTGGTATTTACCCATCACCGCACCGACCACTTGCGCGGATTTACGCGTGGCCTTGTCCGGCGTGTAACCCATTTCATGCATCGCGTATAAAATGCGGCGATGTACCGGTTTCAATCCATCGCGAACGTCGGGAATAGCGCGCGATACGATCACGCTCATCGCGTAATCGAGATAACTGCGCTTCATCTCCGCTTCTAATTCAACGGGAACGATGTCTTGGGTGATGGTGTTGTCTTGGGTCATAATATCTCAGTGACAGTGAACGGTGACAGTGAACAAACCTAACTTGTCATTCCGAGCGGAGCGAGGAATCTCCAGATATGACTTATGTCTGGCGATCCCTCACATGCGTTCGGGATGATAAAGATGTTAGAAAGGGATCTCGTCGTCAGCTACGCCGCCGCCAGTGCCGGTGGCGCTGGGTGGCAATTGGTTAAACGAATCATTGGCAAACGCATCCGATCCGCCCGATGATGCGCCAGAGCCAGAGGACTTTCCATCCAGCATGGTCAATGCGCCGTTAAAGTTCGAGATAACGATTTCGGTGGTGTACCGGTCCTGGCCTTCTTTGTCCTGCCATTTGCGGGTTTGCAAAGCGCCTTCGATATAAACTTTCGAACCTTTGCGCAAATATTTTTCGGCGATGCCGGCCAGGCCTTCGCTGAAAATCGCAACGCGGTGCCATTCGGTTTTTTCTTTACGTTCGCCAGTCGATTTGTCTTTCCAGGATTCGGATGTGGCAATCGACAGATTGCAAATTTTGCCGCCGCTATTGGTTGCGCGGACTTCTGGGTCTTTGCCTAAATTGCCGACCAGGATGACTTTGTTGACGGATCCAGCCATGATAATGCTCTTTCTTTTTCATGGGATTGGGGCAAGCGCGCCGGACCCAAACCCCTCCGATTACAAGGATGATTCGCCCCCCGGCCAAGCTTTGGACGAACGGTATTTTTTAGCATTTTTAGGGGGGTTAAACCAGGGAAATAAGCGCCTAAAATAGGGTGTGGATAGAGGTGTTTTCGAGGCCTTTAGCGGTCCCGGCCCCGGATGCCTTGATACGTTAGATCAAAGGGCAGAAACGTTTCGCCAGGCGAGGCCGCCGGCATAAAGATACCTTCCATCCGTTTCGGCCGGTCAACGGACAAATCCGCAAAAATGACCGTAATTCGTCCATCTACCGTATGGCCAAGATTCAAGGCTTCGTTCAAATCCATACCCCGGTTACAAAAGGAGGCTTGTTCAAAAAACAAGCTTTTGCCCGAAGGAAAAGTGATTTCTCCCAAATGATGCGGCTTTGGTTTTGCCCGCAAGGTGGATGTCGAATCGGTCATCGCTTGTTCTTCCAGCCACATGGCGCTGCTTAGAAAATAATAAGGGAAAGGAGAATCGGATAAATAATTCAAACCAGAACGATTATATTCCGGTTGTCCCGGGCATTTCATGCCTGGCGAAAATTCTATTCCACTCCATTGTTCCGGAAACATTACGGACCAATATCCGTGACGCAACCCACTTTGTCCCCCCATAACAACGGAAATTCCTTTTACGGCATCGGGAAGCAAATCATCGGGCCAGGTCCGGCGCTGATACCCAGCAAAAGGAAAATAATCTTTATGCTCTGCCGCATAAGTCATCATCGCCTGCCCAGCGCTGCGAATATTGGTTTTGCATTTCAACTGCCGCGCGGCTTCCCGCGCGCTGGTCACTCCCGCAGCCGCCAAAGAAGTTAAAACGGCAATAAGGCTGATCGAAACCAGCAGTTCCATTAATGAAAAGGCGCGGGCGGCATAGGATTTCATAACGGCATAGTAAACCCGTTATTGCCGATTCGCAATAGAGTATTGGCAAGGTAAATGTCAAAATTTCATGAAACCCCTCGCAAATTGACGCGCGGTAAACTATATATTTCCAATGACCAAAAATAACGACAAAAACGCATTTTTGCGCATACGCGGGGCACGGGAACATAACCTTAAAAATATCGATTTGGATATTCCAAGGAACTCGCTGACCGTAATTACCGGCCTTTCCGGCTCGGGCAAATCGTCGCTGGCGTTCGATACGATCTATGCCGAAGGGCAGCGGCGTTATGTCGAATCGCTGTCGGCCTATGCGCGGCAATTTTTGGAAATGCAGCAAAAGCCGGATGTGGATTTGATCGAAGGATTAAGCCCTGCGATTTCGATTGAGCAAAAAACCACTTCGCGCAACCCGCGTTCCACCGTTGGCACCGTTACCGAAATTTACGATTATTTGCGCCTGTTATACGCGCGTGTCGGCGTGCCCTATTCCCCCGCCACCGGATTGCCGATCACCGCGCAAACCGTATCGCAAATGGTCGACCGGTTGATGGAATTGCCCAAGGGCACGCGGCTATATTTGCTGGCCCCGATCGTGCGCGGTCGCAAGGGTGAGTATAGAAAAGAAATCAAGGATCTACAGAAAAAAGGATTTCAGCGCGTCAAGATCGACGGCAAAATTTACGAAATCGACGACGCGCCGGATTTGGATAAAAAAATCAAACACGAGATTGCCGTGGTGGTGGACCGTTTGGTGATCGCAGACGATATTGCCCGCCGTCTAGCCGATTCCATCGAAACCGCATTGCCATTGGCCGAAGGCATCGCCTATGCCGAAAATGCGGATACGGGCGAGCAAATCGTGTTGTCGTCCAAATTCGCCTGCCCGGTTTCGGGATTCACCATCGACGAAATCGAACCGCGTTTATTTTCGTTCAACAATCCATACGGCGCTTGCCCGGATTGCAGCGGGCTTGGCATAAAATTATATTTCGATCCGAATCTGGTCGTGCCCGATCCAACATTATCCTTGCACGAAGGCGCATTAGCGCCATGGTCTTCGCAAGGCACGCCTGCCCCATATTATTTGCAAGCATTATCCAGCGTGTGCAAACATTACAAACAAAGCATCCATGCGCCATGGAATGAATTGCCGAAAAAATTCCGCGATGTGATGCTGTACGGTTCGGGCGACGAGGAAATCAAAATTTATTACGACGACGGCGTGCGCAGTTTCCATACGCACAAATCGTTCGAAGGCGTAATCCCGAATCTGGAACGCCGTTATCGCGAAACCCAAAGCGACGATATGCGCCAGGAATATTACGAACCGTACCAGGCGAATAAACCGTGCGAGGCTTGTAATGGGTACAGGTTAAAACCAGAAGCATTAGCCGTCAAAGTCGGCAAAAAACATATTGGCGAAGTTTCGAATTTATCCATCAAAGCGGCCAAGGAATGGTTCGGCAAATTGGACGGCCAATTGACCGCCAAGGAAAAAACCATCGCCGTTCGTATTTTGAAAGAAATTCAAGAACGCTTGCAATTTTTGCTGGCGGTGGGATTGGATTATCTATCCCTGTCGCGCAATTCCGGAACATTATCGGGCGGCGAATCGCAACGTATTCGTTTGGCCAGCCAGATCGGTTCGGGATTGACCGGCGTATTATATGTATTGGATGAACCGTCGATCGGATTGCACCAACGCGACAATCATCGTTTGCTGGAAACATTGAAACGGCTGCGCGATTTGGATAACACCGTAATCGTGGTCGAACATGATGAAGACGCGATTCGCGCGGCCGATTATTTGATCGATATGGGCCCTGGCGCTGGCGCATTGGGCGGGCAAGTCGTTGCCGCCGGAACGCCAGACAAGGTGATGAAACACCCGACCAGTGAAACCGCCCAATATATGTCCGGCCGTAAAACTATTGCTGTACCGCAAAGGCGCAAGGGAAATGGAAAATCCATCGCGCTGAAAAACGCGACCGGCAACAATTTAAAAGATATCAGCGCGGAAATCCCGTTGGGCAAGTTCGTTGCCGTCACCGGCGTTTCGGGCAGCGGTAAATCGACTTTGATTATCGACACGCTATATCAAGCCGTCGCGCAAAAATTGAACGGCGCATCCGGCAAGGTTGCCGCGCATGGTAGCATCAAAGGTCTTGAACATATCGACAAGGTCGTCGATATCGATCAATCCCCCATTGGCCGCACGCCCAGATCCAACCCCGCCACCTATACCGGCGCGTTCACGCCGATCCGCGATTGGTTCGCCGAATTGCCGGAATCCAAGGCGCGCGGTTACACGCCCGGCCGGTTTTCGTTCAATGTCAAAGGCGGCCGGTGCGAGGCTTGCCAGGGCGACGGGATGATTAAAATCGAAATGCACTTTCTTCCCGATGTGTTCGTACAGTGCGACGTGTGCAAAGGAAAACGGTATAACCGCGAAACTCTGGAAGTAAAATTCAAGGAAAAATCCATCGCCGATGTATTGGACATGACCGTGGATGAATCCGCCAATTTTTTCAAGGCCGTTCCAACCATCCGCGTAAAAATGGAAACTTTGCAAAAAGTAGGTTTGGGTTACATTCATGTCGGCCAGCAAGCCACCACATTGTCCGGCGGCGAGGCGCAGCGGATCAAATTGTCCAAGGAACTTTCCCGCCGTTCCACCGGCAAGACATTATATATTCTGGACGAACCGACGACTGGCCTTCATTTCGAAGACGTGCGCAAATTGCTGGAGGTTTTGCAGACACTGGTCGATCAGGGCAACACGGTGTTGGTGATCGAACATAATTTAGAAGTCATCAAAACCGCCGATTGGGTAATCGACCTTGGCCCCGAAGGCGGCGATGCTGGCGGAGAAATCATCGCCCAAGGCACGCCCGAAGACGTGGTCAAAGTTTCACGCAGCTATACCGGGCAGTATTTGAAACCGTTATTGCAGGCGCAGAAGGCGAAGAAGAGTGCGTAATAAGCTGCCCTCCCCTTGAGGGAGGGCGCAAAATTCCGCCAGGAATTTTGGGGTGGGGTTAGGCCACCGAATTTGACCCCACCCCAAACCCGCTTCGCGGCTTTGACCCTCCCTCAAGGGGAGGGTAACTTTTCTTTTGTCATCAAGACCGAACTTGCTATATTCCCCCCTATGACCGACCTAAGAAAACTTCTCGACAATAACAAAAATTGGGCTGCGCGGATTCAACGCGAAGACCCGGAATTTTTCCAAAAACTGGTTGCACAGCAATCGCCGGAATATTTGTGGATCGGTTGTTCCGATTCGCGCGTTCCCGCCAACCAAATCGTTGGATTGGTACCGGGCGAAGTATTCGTGCATCGCAATGTCGCAAACCTGGTGCTGCAGACCGATTTGAACTGCCTGTCGGTGATTCAATATGCGGTCGAAGTATTAAAGGTGCGCCATATTATCGTTTGCGGCCATTATGGTTGCGGCGGCGTGCGCGCCGCGCTGGAAAAACAAAAATTGGGATTGATCGATGGCTGGCTGGCGAATTTGCAAAAAATCGCCGAACGCCATACCAAGGAATTGAAATCCCCAAATTCCGAACAAAACTGGGATCGATTGTGTGAATTGAACGTGATCGAACAAGTTTGGCACGTCACCCAAACGCCGATGGTGCAACAGGCCTGGCAATCAGGGCAGGATTTAACCGTCCATGGCTGGATTTACAGCGTTAAAAACGGATTGTTAAAAGATTTAAATGTGGCATCTGCTAACACGGGCGAAGCTGAACAAAAACACGCGCAAGCACTCAATACAAAAGTCGTTGCCGCATAGTTATACGCGCGTTTTATCCATCGCCTCTTTATGCCATCTATCATATGCGGTCGCATTGAAATTTTGAATACCAGCGATTTGTGCGGTAATGGAATCATCATTTAGTGCATCATGATGCAATAAGGCGGCATAGACCATTAAACCTGCTTCCACTTTGTCTTTGGCGCGTTCATTAACAATCATAAAACGTACCGCGGCCACAATTGCTGGTTCGCGATCTGGGCGTCCTGGCACCGACGGTGCATTATAAGCCGTTCCATTACAACTTGGTCTAGTGTACCAAACTTCCGTATTAGGGTTTACCATACGCTGTTTCAAAAAATATTCGACAGCATCTGGCCTACCATTGCGAACGGCAAAATCAAAAACTTCATCTAAGGTAAGAGCCCGATCACTGGAAGTATCCGTCAAAGTAGTTTCGTGGGCTTTTGGTTTTTTAACATCCACATAACTATGAGCAGCCGCCCCTGCATCTACAGTTGTGATTGCGGCTAACAAGGAATCCCGCCCGGATGTATCACCATTGGCAATGGCCAAATCTAGTGCCTCTGCCATACGAAAAGCTGGTTCTGTTTTTATACCCATTATTGCCTCTTCAAACCTGTTTATCCGGATGGTTATAACATATCTTTTAGAGAAAATCAACTTAATGTGCCATAGTCAACCATAACCGTAATAGCTTGAATAATAACGGTTTCTGCAGATTCTGATTCAGCAAATTAAACTCTGCTCGTCGCAGTTTTTGTAAATATACGAACCCTAACCCACTCAGCGCGTTTATAAATCGCGGATTATCATGATTAACATTGTGCCGCATCATCTGTTGCGCCTGCTCTGCAATATGTTTCACCACCGGCGATAAATCGACGCGCGTCGGCACATCGAAAAATCGGTCTTTGTCGATGCCATTCTGCACCAGTAAATCCAGCGGTAAATACATACGCCGGAATTGCGCTTGGAATAAAACGCTGCGCAAAATACCGATCATTGCCCATGCCGTGCCGATATTGATTGCACTTTCCCATTTTGTCATCCCGAGCGAATGCGAGGGATCGCCAGATGTAAGGCTTATATCTGTCGATCTCTCACCCCCTTTGGGGGATTCGAGATGACAATTACAACACAATCCCCACAACACACCCGATGTATCGCGGCAATAATTTATAAAATCATGATGGGTTGGATTGATAGCATCTTCGAATTCCCTGCCCCGCGCGTCGATCATGGTTTGCAAGGCGGCATAATCCAGGGATGGAATTTTCGCAAGCTCCTCCAAAACAAAATGCTGGCGAACAATGCCGCGCGATAGATCGTCAATCGCTTCGCGCCACCAGGCCAGGCGGATATGCCCCACCGCAGATTCATGCGCGATTTCCCGTATCTTGGCGATTTCATGATTAAACGCCAGCAATGCCAGAATAGCGGGGCGCGCGGTATCCGGCGCAAACAGGCTGCAAGTCCAGCGATCATGGTCATGCTGGCGCAATAATTGTTCGATTTGCTTTTGATTGTCAGACACTTGCTGCCCCTTGGAATTGCCAAACATCTAGCCTATATTGCGCTTAACTTCTACCCCACTTTTGAAAGAGGAATTTCATGCCATTCACCCTTCCCGATTTACCGTATGCCAAAGACGCGCTGGCGCCATTCATGTCCGCCGAAACTTTGGATTTTCACCATGGCAAACATCATCAGGCCTATGTCACCAAATTGAACGAATTAACAACGGGCGGGCCACTCGCCACCGCCAGTCTCGAAGACATCATCGTTAAAACTTATAACGACGAATCCAAGGCAGGCATTTTCAATAACGCCTCGCAACATTGGAACCATATCCAATTCTGGGGCTGGATGAAACCAAAGGGCGGTGGATCGATCCCTGGCAATTTGGAAAAGAAAATCAAAGAAGACTTCACCAGCGTTGAAAAATTCAAAGAAGATTTCATCAATGCCGGTATCGGCCAATTCGGCAGCGGATGGTGCTGGCTGGTGATGGAACAAGGCAAATTGAAAATCACCAAAACCGCCAACGGTGTAAACCCGTTATGTTTCGGCCAACAAGCGTTATTGGGTTGCGATGTTTGGGAACATTCCTATTACATCGATTACCGCAACAAACGCGCCGATTATTTAAAAGCGTTTTTGGAATCGCTGGTTAATTGGGAATCCGTCGCCGCCGGGTTCGAGCAGTCTTTGAAAAAAGCTGCTTAACCATTCTGTCATAACCATAAGAAAGCCGGGGCAAAAACCCCGGCTTTTTTCTTAAATACAACTTGCGGTTAAATATTACCGGATACTTCAATTTTATATTTGTAAATCAGATAAACCGAACTCAAAATCGGCTTTATGAAACATCTTGCATCCCTTGCCATCGCCGCCGCCAGTTTCGCATTGCCGCAAGCTGCGTGCGCAGATTTGTTTATGCATTTGAACTTTGACATTTGTGAGGGATATCAAAGTCCATATATACCCATACCGGATTTAACCAACCGAAATATAGGCCAAGGTTATGGCGACTTTGCTGAAGGAAGTTTAAATCATTCCTTATCACATGGATCATCTGGAAACCGCGCCATTGGTTATTCAGAAGCTGGATTTCAGTCCATCACAACAGAATTTAATCAAAGCTGGTATGCATCCTATATCTGCAGATTCAATCCAGGGGGTGGAGGGGTCTTTGCCAATCTACGGCCAGATAATCCTGTGATGCACGAAAACGTTCTTTCTTTTTCCGTTCTGCCTATGGGCGTTATTTTAGGCTATAATCGACAAAGCACTCAGCTTATACATTCAACATCGCCGTATACCGATCACTTTGTGCTGACGCAATATGTTGCTGGCGACAGCAATACTCCGTCAGAGCTGCGACTGTGGATTGATCCAGCGAATATCAACGACTTGGGAACTCCGCTAATTTCGCATAGTTTTACGACCCGACAATCTTTTAGCAAATTTGATATTAGCTGTTGGGGAAGTGGTACGAATGATTCATTAGATGAAGTTAGATTCGGCACGGAATTAAGCGATGTTGCGGTTGTGCCCTCGCCCGCGACATTGGCGCCATTATTGGGATTGGCGATGGCACACCGCCGGAGACGATAATTTATGAACAAAAAAATCACTACTTCCATCCTCTTCACCGCCAGTTTTATTAATGTTTCTATGGCGAAAGCCGATTTGTTTTTGCATTCCAATTTCGATATTGCGCCAGGGCAATATAATGATTTCATCACGATTCCCGATCTTACCGGCAACAGTCCGGGTGTGGGATTCGGAAATTTTTTAAGCGGCAGCCTCGCACATCCCTCTTCTCCAGGGTCCTCGGGAAATCGAATCACAGGTTACACCAGTATCGGTTATTCCGGCATTTCTTCGCAATTCAACCAAGAATGGTATGGATCCTATATCTGCCGCATGGAAACGGGGCTAGGCGGCGGAATTTCGATGCGCCTTGACACAGGCAACCAAAATACCAGCATTTTCACGACTTTGTTTCCGACGGCTGCTCGATCCGATATAACGGCAACAATATGTATCACGTCACGGATGTGGCCATTCATGCCAGTCATTTTTTATTGATGCATTATGTGCCATCGTCATCGAATGGGCCTGGGCTTTTTGAAATATGGCTGAATCCCGACATCGCCAATTTAAGCGCACCGTCTTTATCTTATTCTATTGCTACAACTCAGCCGTTAAACGGAATCTATATGACGCATTGGTTAGGTCAAAATGACGGCAGCATGGACGAACTCCGCTTCGGCACCGAACTAAGCGATGTTGCGGTTGTGCCCTCGACCGCGACATTGGCGCCATTATTGGGATTGGCGATGGCACACCGCCGGAGACGATAGAGTTCATAAAAAAGGCCGGAGAATTCTCCGGCCTTTTTTTATTACACCGTTCGAACAATCTCAGCCTGCCGAATCAAGGCGGCTCTGATACCTTGTGCATCCGCTGTGCTGTTAACTTTTCTTGCTCTAATTTGTTGCAGGATTATTTTTACCTCTGGCATTATTCCTGCGGTACCACGGACCGTCATATGGCGGTGCCCTGCCATGTGGTCGACAATAGAACGGCCATCACCTTCCTTCATATCCGCCTGGTCCGGATCATACGCGCCATAATGGGCGGCATAGGCCATTACTTTTAAAATTGTAATGCAACATTGCCGGCGATGCGGTACGTAAAGTGGCATTTCATAACCGATAAATTCTTCTACAAATGCCCGTACCGCCGTTCTGCCATTTTGTATGGCGTGTGGCCGCCCGCCTTCGGCCAAGGCCAGGCGGAATTTATGTAAATCACGCTCCCTTGCCGCTTCGAATAAAGATTGATCGGCAATCGTTAAATTGTCCCTGGCCGGATTGCCGCACGATACTGGCATCAAAACCGAGGTTGGTGTCATTGTTGTCATCGTACTTCCCATTCGTAAAAATTATATGTGGCCCGTAAAACAGGCGAAAATTAGATTAATTTGGGGGATTTAGAACAGCAGGATATATGGGCTTAGGCCCACCAAACGAATGGCGTAAAAGTGAAAATGGTCGCTGCTTTGTTCATGGATAAGGTTATATCACACCATTATGCACGCGTCAACTTTTAGATACAAAAAGGCCGGGAGTTTAACCCCGGCCCTTATTGATATGATGTGATTAATCCTAAGCGGCGCTAGAAAATTGATGGCCGTTTTCGTCTGGATTGTCTGCCTTGCGTTCCGGCATCATCCATAAAATCAATGGCGCCGCCACATATACGGACGAGAACATAGCCACCAATACGCCCCAAGTCATCGCGATATTGAACCCACGAATCACATCGCCGCCGAAAAACAACAATGCCAAAACCGCCAAAAATACCGTCACGCTGGTCATTACCGAACGGGCCAATGTTTGATTGACCGATAAATTCAACAATTCTTCCATCGGCATTTTTTTGTATTTGCGCAAATTTTCGCGAATACGGTCATACACGACGACTTTATCGTTGATTGAATACCCGGCCAGCGTTAGCAACGCCGCAATCGATGTCAGGTTGAATTCGATATTGAAAAAAGAATACAAGCCCAGGGTTGTTACCACGTCATAAATAGCGGCGATCAAGGCGTTGACGCCATACTGCCATTCGAATCGGAACCAGATATACAGCATGATGCCGGCCATCGACAATAATACCGCGATGGTCGAATCGCGCACCAATTCGCTGCCAACTTTGGGGCCTACAAATTCGACGCGGCGGAAATCGTATTTCGCGCCTAGCGATTCGCGCACTTTTTGCACCGCCGCCATTTGTTCCGCCTGGCCGCCTTTTTGTTGTTGAACGCGGATCAAAATATGATTTTCCGTGCCGAATTCCTGCAACGCCACTTCGCCAAGCCCGATACCATTCAAATGCTCGCGCATGCTGCCTAATTCAACTTTGCTGCCATCGGTCGCCGATACTTCCATCATAATACCGCCGGCGAAATCGATGCCATAATTCAAGCCGCGCGTGGCGACGATAAAAATCGATGCAATCGTCAGAAACACGGTGAATCCAACCGCGATCCATTTGTAACGCAGAAAATCGATGTTCGGTTGTTGTGGAATTAAATGAATAGGCAACATGGTAATATCCTTATTCTTAAATTATAGCGGCAAGGCTTGGGGACGCGTACGATTCATCCAAGTCTGCACAATCAAACGGGTTAAGGTAATGGCGGTAAACATCGACGCCAAAAGGCCGATCGACAAGGTCACGGCGAAACCGCGCACCGGGCCAGTACCGAATAAATACAAAAACAAATTCGCAATCAGCGCGGTTAAATTCGCATCGGTAATCGTGCCCACCGCATGTTTGAATCCGTTATCGACTGCCGCGCGCGGACCGCGGCCCAAACGCAATTCCTCGCGAATACGTTCGAAAATCAATACGTTCGCATCTACCGACATACCGATCGATAAAACCACCCCGGCAATACCAGGCAAGGTCAACGTTGCGCCCAGCAGCGATAATGCCGCAGCGAGTAATGCCAAGTTTACGGTCAATGAAATAACGGCAAATACGCCAAACAGGCTGTAGCATAAAATCATACATAGGGAGACCAGCGCAAAGCCCATAATGCTGGCCATGGTTCCCGCCTCAACCGAATCGCGGCCCAGTTCCGCACCTACGGAGCGTTCTTCTAATACCGTCAATGGCGCTGGCAACGCACCGGCGCGCAGCAATAATGCCAGATCCTTGGCCGATTCGGTGGTGAAACTGCCGCTGATAATCCCCGATCCGCCGATAATGGCCGAACGGATTACCGGCGCGCTGATAACCTTGCCGTCCAATACGATGGCGAATGGCTTGCCGACATTTTCCGATGTCACTTCGCCGAATCTTTTCGATCCGCGCGAATCGAAGCGGAACGAAACGACCGGTTCGTTTTCCTGATAACTTGGCTGCGCATCGACCAACATATCGCCGGAAATAATAATTTGCCGCTTTACCACATATTCTGACGCGTAACCGTCTTTCTTATCCGCCGGTAAAACTTGCGATCCAGGCGGTACGCGACCCATTCTGGCATCATCCGTACTGGTGCTGACATCGACCAACTGGAATGTCAATTTTGCGGTTTTACCCAACAAACGCTTCAAACGTTCCGGATCGCCCTCGCCCGGCAATTGCACCAAAATACGGTCCTCGCCCTGGCGGATAATGGTCGGCTCACGCGTGCCGGTTTCATCCACGCGGCGGCGCACGACTTCGATCGATTGTTCAACCGCCAGTTTTTTACGGCTGATAACGAATTCTTCGCGCAGCGTAATACTGGACTTGCCATCGGCGGCAATATCCACCACCGAATCTTCGCCGTATTCTTTGCGCAATGCTTCATCGGCGGCGGATTTTTGCGCCGCATCGCGTAAGGTAAAATGAATCGCGCCATCGCCAACCGATAAATCGGTGTATCCTATATCTTGCTGGCGCAAGGTAGAGCGCACGCCATCCAGCATGTTATTCAAAACTTCCGTCATCACATCGGCGGTTTTGACTTCTAATAACAAGTGCGAGCCGCCCTGAAGATCCAGACCCAAGGTGATTTTGTTTTTTGGAAACCAGCCCGGCATTTTAGCCAGGCGTTCGTCGCTGATCGCATTGGGCAATGCCAGGACAAAGCCCAGAACGCAAACAAGCACGATAAACCAAATATAGAGTCTGTTGGATGACATGACGATTCCTGATTCCTAGAATATGTTAGGCGGCTTTGCCTTTGGCGTCCGAAGCGCTGACCGGGCTTTTGGAAATAACTTCGGCGATCGAGCTGCGGATCACTTTGATTTCAACGCCGTCGGCGATTTCAACCGATACTTCTTTGTCATCGATCAGACGGGTGATCGTTCCAACAATACCGCCGCCGGTTACGACTTTGTCGCCACGGCGCAAGGCTGCGACCATGTCGATATGGTTTTTTAATTTCTTTTGCTGCGGACGAATCAACAGGAAATAAAATACAATGAAAATCAAAACCAATGGCGCCAACTGGCCCCACAGGCCTGGCATCACGGCGGCGTTGGCAGCGGCACTGGCCGCATCGGGAGCTACAACCGGGGCATCGGCCCAGGCATTGCGAATAAACATTCTCTACCTCATTTCGGGTTAATTTTGCTGGTAAAGAAATAGACGAAACCGGCCTTTATTGCAATTAACTTATTTTGCGTTTTTGTTGATTATTGAATCCGTTATCGATCGGCACAAAAGGCACAAATTGCACCGGCCAAAGCGTTTCTTGGGTATAAGAGTCGCCGGTTTTGGTTAATTTTATAACATATTGCGCCCCGTCCTGTGGACCAATTGGAATCACCATAATTCCGCCATCGGCCAATTGATCGACCAGACTTTGCGGAATTTCGGTTGCGGCGGCGGAAACGATAATCCGCTCGAACGGTTTTTGCTCCGGCCAGCCTTGATACCCATCGCCCAATTTGGTGGTGATGTTGGTGATATCCGCCTGGGCGAATTTTTTGATCGCGCTTTCAAATAACGGACGATGCATTTCAATCGTATAAACCCGGCGGAATAAATAGGATAAAACCGCCGCTTCGTATCCGGAGCCCGTGCCGATTTCCAGAACTTTGATTTTTTTATTGGGAACCAAGGCCTGGCACATCAAGGCAACGATCAATGGCTGGCTGATGGTTTGGCCATGACCAATCGGCAGCGCCGCATTTTCATAAGCTTGTTCTTGCAATTCCGGGGGAACGAATAAATGCCGCGGAACGCGTTCCATGGCGGATAAAACTTCGGTATCGGATACGCCGCCAGTGCGCAGGTCCATAATCAGGCGGATGATGCGTGGATCGAAAGTCATCGATCTCTCCTTTATCCGATTCTGTTAAGCCCGCCCATGTAAGGTTGCAATACGGATGGAATTGCAATCGATCCATCTTCATTTTGGTAATTTTCCATTACCGCAATCAAGGTCCTGCCGACGGCAAGACCGGAACCGTTCAAAGTATGCACAAATTTGGTGTTTTTATCGTCTTTGCCGCGATAGCGCGCCTTCATCCGGCGGGCTTGGAAATCGCCGCAATTCGAACAGCTGGAAATTTCCCGGTAAGTATTTTGCGCGGGCAGCCAGACTTCTAAATCATAGGTCTTACGCGACGCAAATCCCATATCGCCAGTGCATAATAACATGGTGCGATACGGCAATTCCAGGCGTTGCAGAATCGTTTCCGCAGCGCCGGTCATGCGTTCATGTTCGTCATTGCTTTTTTCGGCTTCGACGATACTGACTAATTCCACCTTGCTGAATTGATGCTGGCGCAGCATGCCGCGCGTGTCCTTGCCTGCCGATCCTGCCTCGGACCGGAAACATGGCGTATAAGCGGTAAAGCGCAACGGCAGTTGATCCGCGCTTAAAATTTGGTCGGCTACAATATTGGTCAATGGAACTTCTGCCGTGGGAATCAACCATTTGCGGTTGTTCAAATTGCGGTTCTGGCGCATCGTCACCTCGACCGCTTCGATCAATTTGATAAAGGCTTCGTGATCGCCGCCGCCCATTGCCTGGCTGATATAATTGAGCAGTTCCGGATTGCGGTCCGCCAAATCTTTTTTCATTTGGCCGAAAATGCGGCGTTCCAGCTCGCTGTCTTCCAAAGGCGCGGATTCATCAACCACCAGGCTGTCGGCATAAAATAAATCGGTCGCAAATTTTGGCAAATTGCCGGTGCCATACATGGACGTATCGTTCACCATATAAGGCGGCGCGATTTCCGTATATCCGAATTCCCGCGTGTGCGTATCGATCATGAATTGGCCGATCGCGCGCTCCAACCTGGCCAAGGCGCCCTTTAACATTACAAAACGCGAACCGGTAATTTTTGCGGCCGCTTCGAAATCCATCATCCCCAGTTTTTCACCAAGATCGTAATGCGCCTTGGCTTCGAATGGGAATTTTTTTGGCGATCCGAATTTGCGCGCCTCTTTATTCCCGGTTTCGTCGCCTGCGACCGGCACATCGTTGGCCGGTAAATTGGGAATATAGGCCAGCATCGATTCCATTTGCGCGTCAAGATCGGCGGCAACTTTTTCCAAACCCGCCAAACGGTCTTTCATATCGGCGACTTCTTTCATCACCATGTCGGTGTTAACGCCTTGTTTCTTCAACTGGCCGATTTGTTTGGAAAGGTCGTTGCGTTTCGCCTGTAATTGTTGTGATTCCGTCAGCGCAGCCCGGCGGCGCGCGTCCAGGTCCAAAATTGCCTGCGCCTGCGAGGCAAGCCCGCGGTTTTTCAGGGATGTGTCGAATTGATCGGGATGATCGCGAATAAATTGAATATCGTGCATGGAAAAAATAGATAAAGGAAATATGGCCGGAAATCAACCGTTTGTTGGGTTTATGCCTTATCAGCGGCGATTAAATCCCGTTTTCCTGCCGCTTTTTCCTGGGCAATGCAGATCCAGACCGATATTTCATACAGAAAATACATAGGTATCGCCAACAATAGCTGGCTGATCACATCCGGCGGGGTGACGATGGCGGCAATGATCAGGATGATGACAATGGCATACCGGCGACTTTCGGCCAGGGTTTGCGCCGTCACCAAACCGACCTTGTTCATCAGCACCAATAATACCGGCAATTCAAAACAAAACCCAAACGCCATAATAAGGCCGGTGACGATGGATAAATATTCATTCACCTTGGCTTCGAGTTGAATCGGTAAACCTTCGGGGCCGCCCATGGTTTCGTAACTAAGGAAGAATTTCCATGCCATCGGAAATACGACGTAATAAGCCATGGCAGCGCCCATCAAAAACAGAATCGGCGTTGCGATTAAAAACGGCATAAAGGCGCGTTTTTCGTTTTTATACAGACCCGGCGCGACAAACATCCATATTTGGGTCAGTAATAACGGCAAGCAGATGAATAAGGCCATCCACATCGCCAATTTCAATTGGGTAAAAAACGCCTCAGCAATGCCGGTGAAAATCATTCGCGGGTTGGTATGGCCCTTGGCAGCCATCGCATCGATCAAGGGTCTGGCCAGGAAATCGTAAACATGCCCGGCGAAATGAAAACTGATGCCAAAGGCGATCACAAATCCGACCGCGACGTAAAACAGCCGCGTGCGCAATTCTATGAAATGCTGCATAAATGGCATTTCCATAAAATCACTTTCGGCTTTGCTGTCTTTTTTCTCAGTCATTACTATACTTTAGGATTTGTTTCTGAAGTTTCACTGGAACTATCTGATAATCCTTCTTGCAACTGGGCGGTGGTATTGTCCAATTCCCGCTGAATCTGTTCCTGGAAATCGGTGATGCCGTGTTTTTCCAGTTCCTGGCGGAATTCTTTGATTTCTTCGGCGTGGACCACTTCTTCGACTTGGGATTGGAAATCGCGCATGACTTTGCGCGCCATGCGGGTGAACTTACCCACTTGCTTCATTACTTTGGGCATGTCTTTGGGGCCGATCACAACGATCGCCACAATGCCGATCAAAGCAATTTCGGACCAACCAATGTCGAACATGGGCGTTGCCGATTATTCTTTATCGATTTTTTGCTGATCGTTTTTGTCGTCTTTGATTTCGGTTTTAAAGGCTTTGATACCTTTGGCAAAATCGCCCATCACTTGCGACAGGCGGCCACGGCCGAACAACAACAAAATCACCACGATAACGACCAACCAATGCATTAAGCTGAATGAACCCATAAGGACCTCGATGGATAGGAATTTCAATAAGATAGTCTATCATATCGGCAAATAATTGATATTTGCTCAATAATCGGCGTGTTTTTAAGCATTTTATAAGGGAATGTGGCGCTTTATTGCAATAAAACCCTATAGTTCCTCGTTATCCTCGGCATCCGTGCCTTCTGTTTCGGCGGACTCCTCGGCGGCTTGGAACAATGGACCCATTGCGGCTGGGCGGTTTTTATCCAGTAATCCCGATGCTTTTAATTCATCGAATCCTGGCAAATCTTCGATCGCGGCAACGCCGAAATGCTGTAAAAATTCTTCGGTCGAAATCCAGGTTACGGGACGGCCTGGCGTTTCCCGGCGACGGCCTGGTTTAATCCATCCGGCCTGCAGTAAAATATCCAATGTCCCCTGCGCCACCGATACGCCGCGAATATCTTCGATTTCGGCGCGGGTGACCGGCTGGTGATACGCGATGATCGCCAATGTTTCGACCGTCGCGCGGGTCAATTTGCGCTGTACGGTTTTTTCGCGCTTTAAATACGGGCCTAAATCCGCAGCAGTGCGGAATGACCATTTGCCGCCAATTTCGGTCAATTGAAATCCGCGCGCATCGTATGTTTCTTTCAATTCGGCCAACAGCGGCTCGATATCGAATTCTTTTGGAAAGAACGATTGTAAATCCGCCAAGGACAATGGACGTTCGGTCGCGAAAATCAACGCCTCCAGCAGGCGTTTATGTTCCGCCCGGTCTTGGAATGGAACGACATTGTCGTTATCGGCGTCTTCGACGACGGCTTCTATGATTGCGGCATTAGATTCGGTCATGCGGTCTCACTTTTCTTGCGGATATATAACGGTCCAAAATTTTGCAATTGGCGCAACTGCGCCTCGCCGGATTTGGCAAGCTCCAAGGATGCGGCGAATGTCGATGCGATAAACGATCTGCCGACAACGCCAGGCAATAATTCCACCGGCAAATACGACAATAACGATTCCCAATGTTGCGACAAGCCCATGCGTTGCCGCATATGGGTCATGGCGTGTTCAATGGTTTCCAGCAAATCCGGATTGATGGTAAATGTTTTTGCCGCCGTGACGCGTTGTTTAAAGTCGCCATAGGCCGACAATAAATCATATAGATTCACATCATATTGCGGATTATGAACGACGGTAATGCCTTCGGGTTCCGCGCGGCGAAACACATCGATACCCAGGCGCGATTTCGATAATAATTGCGCGCCCGCTTTTTGCATCGACGCCAAACGCTGCAATTGCCATTGCAATGCTGCGGATAACTCTTCGGGTGTCGGTTCGTCTTCGGGCGGCGGATCCGGCAACAGCAACCGCGATTTCAAATAGGTCAGCCAGGCGGCCATAACCAAATAATCGGCGGCGATTTCCAAATTTTGTTTTTTAGCCAGATGAATAAATTCCAGATATTGATCGGCAAGCGCCACGATATTGATTTGCGCCAAATCGATTTTTTGATCCCGCGCCAGATTCAATAAAATATCTAATGGACCTTCGTACCCGCCCAAATCCACGCGCAAACCGTCACCGCCAGCATTTTCATTGCTGGGTTGCGGCGGATGAACATCCGCTTCGAACGATGGATTAATAGTTTGCGTCGTCAATGGCTGAATCCCCCGGCCAATAAAATAATTAAATTACCCAAGCTTGCGATACCGGCCTGCATAAAATGACTGAATAAATCCAGATCCAGACCGTATCTTTCCCCCATCAAGGGCAGCAAGAAAATCAAGCTAACTAAGATAAATAGCCCATAACTTTCAAGCTTTGCATAAGGTATAGCCCATTTTAAAGGCAGAATTCCAGTGATAATTCGCCCGCCATCCAGGGGTGGTAACGGAAACATGTTGAAAACTGCCAGGGCAATATTGATCATAAAGGAATTGGACAAATTTTGCTGCAAAACATCAGCATATGGCCCGGCAAAATTAACCGTATGCAATAACAAGGCCGATACAAATGCCAGGAATATATTGATCGCCGGCCCTGCCAAGGCGACCCAAATCATGTCGGTTTTGGGATGTCTTAGCCTTGTAAAATTCACCGGCACGGGTTTGGCGAAACCGAATAAAAATGGCGCCTTGGCCAGAAATAAAAGCCCTGGCAATAAAATCGTGCCCACCGGATGAATATGCCGGAATGGATTGATACTGACCCGGCCCAAACGTTTGGCGGTATCGTCCCCCAAAATCCAGGCAACATATCCATGCGCGGCTTCGTGCAAACAAATCGCCAGCAACACCGGAATACCCCAATGCGCCAAGCCGCTGATGATATCGGCCATATTGAAATCCATTTATGCGACCAGCTTGCTGTGCATGACCAAATGCAAGGCTTGTTCGAACCGTTGCGCGGCATTTTCATCCATCGCATCCGGCAAAGCAGCGGCGATGGTTTGCATTTCATCGAATTTACCGCTGCAATGCAACACCACATCGCATCCAGCCTTTAAACTTTGCTTGGTTAAATCGGCGAAATCGCCTTTTAATGCCTTCATGCCCAAATCGTCGGACATCAATACACCCAAATATCCGATATCGCCGCGAATGACTTGGTCGATAATTTTCGGCGATAAGGTTGCGGGCAAATCGGGATCGATATCAGTATATAAAATATGTGCGGTCATGGCGAGCGGCATGTCGCATAAAAATTTGAACGGCGCGAAATCGGTGCTTTTCAACGTGGCGTAATCGGTATCGACGCGCGGCAATTCCAAATGGCTGTCCGCCATGGCGCGGCCATGGCCAGGAATATGTTTGATCACCGGCAATACGCCCGCATCGATCAATCCCAAACAGGCGCTTTGCCCCAATTGGGTAACCGGCCAGGATTTATCGGCAAAGGCCCGATCGCCAATCACATCATGCGCGCCTGGAATCGGAATATCCAACACCGGTGCGCAATTAACATTGATACCAAGATCGAACAACCCCTGCCCGATGCGAACATAATTATCGTAGGTTTTTTCCAGCGCCTCATCCGCGTTTGTGGCATATAAATCGCCGAATTGCCGCACCGGCGGGAATGCCGGCCATATTGGCGGTTTCAAACGCGCCACGCGGCCGCCTTCCTGATCGATCAAGATCAGCAAATCGTTATTGCCGGTTACTTCGCGCATCGAGGCGGTCAATGATTTGACTTGATCCAGGCTTTCAATATTGCGTGCAAACAAAATCGTGCCGACGGGATTGGTTTCTTGCAGAAACTTTTTTTCGGCATCGGTCAAAACCGTGCCGGAAACCCCGAATATGGCAGGACGCAGATTGCTATGGGGCGACATACAGGCACCCCTGACCTTGCGCCTTTAAGGACGAACAAGCCGCGCTCGCAGATGCTTTGTCCGAAAAACCTTCGGCTTGAACGCGGTAATAAGTTCCCTTGCCCGGAATATCGGCGGAGCGGATATTCACCCGGCGGTTGCTAAGCACGGTTGGATATTTGCTTTTGAATAAGGCAGCCGCTTTTTCCGCTTGGGTTTTATCCGGCAAAGACGCCAATTGGATTTTATGCGCGCCACTGGCGGTTGGTGTATTGCTGGATGCCGGTTTTTCGATTTTTGCAGCAACGGTTTTCTTTGCCTCCGGTTTTGGCGCCTCGGCCTTTTTCACTGGCTCCGCCTTTGGTTCAGGCTTTTTCACTTCTTTTACAGGCTCCGGTTCCGATTTAGGTTCCGGCTGTTTTTGCGCCGCCGGTTGAATTTCCGGTTTTGGTACTTCGGCGACGTTTACTTCTTTAGTTGGCGCCAGATTCAAAGATTCTGGATTCCCCGCCGTATTGGTGTTGCTACCGGCGCGGTCAATGGCGATAATTTCCATATCCGCATCGCCAGCCGTTTTGGTTGCAGGCTCCATCGGTTTTTCTGCGCTAGGCACCAATTTTTCCGGCGCGTTCGATTCATTGCCCTGAATTTGTTCATACACCAATTTATCTTGGTGTGGAATTTCCATGCCGCCTGGTTGATCCGGGCGGACTTTGAACGGTTCGGCGTCGGCGCTGATGACCGGCGTTACGCCGCTGATCCCGGTTTGCTGACCTTGGCTGAAGGCGTAAAATACAATGCCAACAAAAGCCAATAACACGATCAATACGACATAGCGTTTGACCCGGCGCGGACGGCGGCCAGTTTCTTCTTCGCCAATACGTTCATCGCGATTCATCCGAAATTCATTTTCTGTCATGGCTTATTCTTCCTTTGCGCTCATTTCTTTTACTGCTTGGACACCGAATACCGAAAGACCGCTTTCGATAATGCTCCGGCATGATTCTATCATAGCCAGCCGGGCGATGCTTTCTTCTTTCTTGCCTTCGATCAAAAATCGCAGTTCAGCGTGATCTTTGCCCTTGTTCCACAGACTATGGAACGCGGCCGCCAAATCCTGGATATAAAAGCATAAACGGTGCGGTTCGTGGGCCAGGGCCGATGCCTCGATCGCGCGGGGCCATACGGCCATCAATCGGATCAGGGCCATTTCCGCGTCATCATTCAACAGGGCAAAATTGGCCTTTTTCAGGTTATCCGGGGTGATTGCCGCCGCGCCAAACATATCGGCCGCATGCCGCATGACCGAACAAATCCGCGCATGGGCGTATTGCACGTAAAATACCGGGTTATCCTTGGATTGTTCTTTGACCTTTACCAAATCGAAATCGAACGCCACATCGTTTTTACGGGTCATAATGACGAAACGGAATACATCCTTGCCCACATCCTCGAGCACATCGCGCAAGGTTACAAATGTCCCTGCCCGTTTCGACATACGCACCGGTTCGCCATTGCGCATGATATTGATTAACTGATTCAGCTTGCAATCCAATTCCGCCTCGCCGCCGCTGACAGCCTTGGTGGCGGCCGTAATTCGCCGCACATATCCGCCATGATCCGCGCCAAGGCAATTGACCAGATTTTTACCAGTGCGCAGATATTTATCGTAATGATACGCGACATCATTCGCAAAGTAAGTGTTGCTGCCATCCGATTTTTTTAAGGGGCGGTCGACATCGTCACCGAATTTGGTGGACTGGAACAATGTCTGCGGGCGCGGTTCCCAATCGTCCGGCGTTTTGCCCTTGGGCGGCTCCAGAACGCCGACATATAAAAGGCCCAGCTCTTCGAGGCGTTTGATCATAATTTCGACCTTGCCGGCCTTAATTAGCTCATGCTCGCTGGAGAATACGTCGTGCCGTACGCCCAGGAATTTCAAATCGTCTTTGATCCAGCCAAGAATGTGATTGACCGCGAATTGACGCAGCGGCTCCAACCATTCGGGTTCTTCCTTGCCTATCCATTTTTTACCATCACGTTCGGCCAATGCGGCGGCGACTTCTTTCATATATTCGGCCGGATATAATCCAGCAGGAATTTCGCCGATATTTTCGCCAAAATATTCGCGGTACCGCAAATGCAAGGTGCGTGATAATTTTTCCACCTGCGCACCAGCATCGTTTAAATAATATTCACGGGTAACCTTGTACCCTGTTTTTTCCAGAACGGTCGATAACGCATCGCCAAATACCGCTCCGCGTCCGTGCCCCACATGCATCGGGCCGGTGGGATTGGCGGATACGAATTCGACGTTAATCGGCTCGCCCTTGCCGATATTTTCAAAACCGTAATTGGTCGACGATTTTAAAATCTCGCCCAAGTGATTTTGCCATACGCCGCTTTGCAGACGCAGGTTGATGAATCCTGGCTTGGCAACCTCTACGTTCGCAACTTCTGGCAGAGATTTTAATTTGGCAACAATCTTCTCCGCAACATCCAATGGCGGCTTGCCAACTTGTTTGGTCAAAATCATCGCCGCGTTGGTTGAAATATCGCCATGCGATGCATCGCGCGGCGGCTCCGCCGTGATTTTGGATAAATCCAATTGGCCGGGCAATTCGCCGGCAGCGTTCAAATTCAGAATTATTTTTTCAATTTTATTTTTAAAATCGTTAAAGATGTTCATTACTCACTCTCTATACTAACCTGTCATCCTGAGCCGAAGGCGAAGGATCCCAATCATACAAACGTCTTTTACCGGACGAGATCCTTCGGCTACACCTCAGGATGACAATCCATAAATTATCTACTAACTCTTCGCGTACAAATCGAACAATCGTCGGTGTTCATCCAGCGCATATCGGTCCGTCATGCCGGCGATATAATCCGCCACAATGCGCGCCCTGCCTTTTTCGTTTTGGCCTTCCATATCGGCTTGCCAAGATTCCGGTAAACATTCCGGTTCGGCCAATAAAATCATGAACAATTCCCGCACCACGCGCCGCGCCTTGCTGGTCATGCGGTTGACGCGGTAATGGCGGTACATTCGGCGCATAAGAAATCGTTTCAATTCCATCAAATTTTCGTGCATCGGTTTGGAAAACGCCACGACCGCAATTTTCGCGGCGCGAATATCATCGACCGATTCTGGATTCAATTTTTTCAACCGCTGCCGTGTTTCGGCCAGAATATCGGATACCATATTGCCGATGACTTCGCGAATCGCCTCGTGCATCAAGCGGTCGGAATCGATTTTCGGATAAGATTTACGCACCCGCGCGATTACGCCGGATATCAATGACACGGAATCCAAATCATCGATGGAAAATAATCCGGCACGAATGCCGTCATCAATATCATGATTGCAATAGGCGATATCGTCGGCCAGTGCCGCCACTTGCGCTTCCGCGCTAGGGAACGTATTCAACTTCAAATCGTGTTTTTTGTTATAAGCCGCGATAGTGGTTGGCAGCGTCTTTTTATTCATCGGACCGTTATGTTTGACAACGCCTTCCAATGTTTCAAAAGTCAAATTCAATCCATCGAACTTCGCATAGCGTTTTTCTAGTTGCGTCAATACACGCAACGTCTGATCGTTATGATCGAATCCGCCGAACGATTTCATCACTTCATCCAATGCTTCCTCGCCCGCATGACCGAACGGCGTATGGCCAAGGTCATGGGCCAGCGCGCACGCCTCCGCCAAATCTTCGTCCAATTGCAGATTGCGAGAAATGGACCGGGCGATTTGCGCGACTTCCAATGAATGGGTCAAACGCGTTCTGTAATAATCACCTTCGTGGTTGACGAACACTTGGGTTTTATATTCCAGTTTGCGGAATGCGCCGGAATGAATAATCCGGTCCCGGTCGCGTTGAAATTCGGTGCGGTTGGATGGCAACGCCTCCCGAATCAACCGGCCGCGGCTTTGTGCCGCAGTGCAGGCATACACAGCCAAATCTTTGGAACGGTTTTCGTTTGCGACGCCGACTGGCGATTTAATGTTACGGACAGCCATTAATACCCTTATTTCAATAAGCGAAATAAGCTAGCATATTGCAATTATTGAGCAAGTTTATTGCTGAAAAAATTGACTTTTTTCCATAAGTTATTACATTATACCTAAGAAAGAATGGGGTTTTAATGAGCGAGATGGTAAGTTTGACCGATAATGCCGCTAAACGCATTGCCGAAATGCAGGAAACCGAGAAAAATCCGGGTCTACGGCTACGGTTACGCGTGGATTCGGGCGGATGTTCCGGGTTTTCGTATGTGTTCGATTTCGACGATAAAAAGGCCGGCGACGACCTTATTTTCGCCCATAATGGCATGGAATTGGTTATCGACCCTGTATCGTTGGAATTGGTGAAAGGCAGCCGGATCGATTATGTCGAAGAAATGATTGGCGCGTATTTCGCGGTAAAAAATCCCAATGCCGCCAGCGGATGCGGTTGCGGCGTCAGTTTTTCAATCTAAGGAATAGATATCATGACCACCAACAAAGATGCCCTCGCCCTTGCCGCCATCGAATTGAACGATCGCGAAGCCTATGAAGCGGCGGTAGAAGATGGCGCGAGCCCTAATCCAGGAGCCAATCAAAATGTCGGCAATTTGCGAAATGATTTAAATTCTGGATATGCCGAAGCCGTGCGTACAAAAAATATTCCAATGATGCTCGAAATTTTGGAAAACACTTTGGCCGGAACTAAGATGGCGCTTAGCCCAATGGAACGGGAGTTATTATACGCCGCGCATAGCGGGGACCTGAACCAAATCGCCAATGCCTTGCGCGGTGTACGCAATCCGCAAATTATCGATGCGGCACGCGATATTGCACAGTTTTCCGGCAATGCCGAATTCGCCAATGCCATGTACAGCGCCGGAAAAATCGCTAATGAAAATATGGCCGAGCTTGGTGAGAAATCCGATCAAATTCAACGCAATGCGATTTTGGCGCGCAATGCGAAATTGCAAGAACAATTCCGCCAGCATCAAGAAAATCAAGAATCCCGCGCCCCTCGCACCCGCCGCCGCACCGCCGCTTAGTATATGAAAATAGCCTGTTGGAACGTTAATTCAATAAAATCAAGGCGGGAGCATTTGATGCGCTGGATGCACGATGTGCAACCCGATGTCGTTATGCTGCAAGAATTAAAATGTACGGCCGAGGATTTTCCGGCCCTAGAATTATCCGGGCTTGGGTACCATGCCGAATTGGTTGGGCAGAAAACTTATAATGGCGTCGCGATCCTATCGCGCCTTAAATCCCAGATCGTCCATTCCACCCTGCCTGGCGATGATGCGGATTTGCAGGCGCGTTATATCGAAGTCGATTTGCCGGATGGCTGGCGATTGATCAATATCTATGTGCCGAATGGCCAAGCGGTTGGATCCGATAAATTCGATTATAAATTGAAATTTTATGAACGGCTGCGCGCGCATATTCAATTGGCGCTGGCAACTGAACGTAAAGTCGTTATTGGCGGCGATTTCAACGTGGCATTGCAAGATATCGATGTGTTCGATGCCAAGGTGTGCAAAGGCGAAGTGCTATTTTCCAATCCCGAACGCGCCGCGTTGCACAGTATTATCAACTTAGGTCTGGTTGATTGCTATCGCGCCCTCAATCCGGGTGCGATGGAATTTTCCTGGTGGGATTACCGTGCCGGTGGGTTCGAACGCAATTTGGGATTCCGCATCGATTATTTGTTTGCCAATGCCTATGCGGCGCAAAGATTGAAATCCGCGACCATCGATAAAACACCGCGCGGATGGGAAAAACCATCCGATCATACGCCCGTTGTTATTGAGTTGAACTAAACACCTACTTGCACAACGTCCGCGAATTTGGCGCGGAAGATTTGTTTTTGCATCAGACTGCGTTTCATGTGATCCATCGCCGCATCGACGGTGGCTACGTTTTTATAGGCATACATGACCGGCGCTACATCGCCCATGGATGGCCGGCTGACGGCACTGATGGCCAATGGCGCAACGGCTGGTTTGCCGACTTTCATATACCGTTTTTGTGGAACCGGTTTATAAAAAGTATTTCTGATCGCTTTGCGCGCTGGATTTACGGCCGCGAATGCCAATCCACCGCAAGTCAAAGCCAATAATTTGTACGAAATTTTCGCTGGCAGGAATGCAAGGCTAGCGGCCATTTTAAAACTGCCAGTGATCGCGAAAAACACGAAACGGCAAACATAACGGGATAAATTGAAATACATGCCAAACCTGTTCTTTTATAGTTGTTTTATGGGTTCAGAATATATGGCGGGGGTTAGCAAATAGTTTAAATTAGCTAAAATGTACGATAGTAAATTACGGCGGATATAAAGGTCACAGATATGGCCGTGAATGTGGCAAGAAAAATTAACGCTTTATTAACCAGCACATAAAAAAGCGCCCGATTGGGCGCTTTTGCAAATAAGAATAATCAAAGCTCTATTTCCTACTGCCTCTGGTACTTACTGCCTCTTCAGCAACTTTCCGCGCAACGGCAGAAGCACTTAGAAGAGCTTGGGTCTGTTCAGGCCTATCACTTAGTTCCAGAAATTCGGCTGCAGAAGCGCCATGATGACCTGTCGAAGGAGTCAATCCGGTTTTTCGCGCATTCATTCTTCTAATAGTATCGGCCTGTTCTGGGCGGCCGTCCATTTCCCAAATTGTTAAATCCATTGATGGCTCCTATAACTTTTAATTTTGAAGCATAGTATACTTTTAGGATACAACAATCAATAATAATTTAAGCAATAAAGTTACCCAGCAATCCGTTTCAGGGCTGATTGCAATTTTTCCTGAATCTCGGCCGCTTCGGCGCGTTTTTCACGTACCTCTTCTACTGCGTCTTCGGCGGCGTTTTCCATGAATTTAGGATTGTTCAACTTGGCATCCAACTTGGCCAGCTCGTCGGCCAATTTCTTCATTTCTTTTTCCAGGCGCGCGCGTTCAACGCCAAGGTCGATTACATCGGCGACCGGCAATACGATGGTTGCATCGCGCACGATACCGACCACTGCGCCTTTCGGCAAATCGCCGACGACATGATTGATGTCTTTCAACCGGGCCAGGCGCATGATGACATCGCGGTATTGATCCGCCTGCGCTTTTTTCGCAGGGCTGATATCCTTGAACAATAACGACAATGGCGCGGATGGGGAGATGTTCAACTCCATGCGCAGCGTGCGCACGGTGCTGATCACATCGATCAACCAATTGACTTCATCGGCCGCATTTGCATCGACCTTAATCGCATCGTATTTCGGCCATGGTTCGGTGATCAATGGGCGATCATGATTGAACGATAATTTTTCCGACAATTCCTCGGTAATGAACGGCATGAATGGGTTCAACATATGCGTCAATTGCGAGAGTGCCCAGGCGGTGGTTTTGCGTACTTCGGATGCCGCGATGATATCTTCGCTGGCCAGAATCGGTTTGGTGAATTCCAAATACCAATCGCAGAAACTGCCCCAGGTGGTGTGATACAGCATATTGGCCGCTTCATCGAAACGGTAATCCGCAATCGCCGCGGATAATTTCTTTTCCAATTGCACGATTTCACCGATGATCCATTTATTGATCACGTTGGTGGCGGTTGCGGGATCGAAATTCGCATCGAACGCGCAGCCATTCATTTCGCAAAACCGCGCCGCATTCCATAATTTGGTTGCGAAACTGCGATATCCGTTTATGCGGTCGGTAGACATTTTAATGTCCCTGCCCGGCACCGATAACGCCGCCAAGGTGAATCGCAACGCATCGCAACCAAATTCATCGATGGTCGATAATGGGTCGATCACGTTGCCCTTGGTTTTCGACATTTTTTGTCCCTTGGCATCGCGCACCAAGGCGTGGATATAAATTTCGCGGAATGGCACGTCCTTGATAAAGTGCATGCCCATCATCACCATACGCGCCACCCAGAAGAAAATAATATCGAATCCGGTTACCAAAACATCGGTTGGATAATACCGTTTTAATTCATTCCAATCGGCGCGCTTATCATTGCCATTTTCCCAGCCAAGCGTTGAAAATGGCCAAAGGGCGGAAGAAAACCAAGTATCCAGAACATCTTGATCCCGAACCAGCACGATAATTTTATCGGTGTTTGCCGTGCGGGTTTCGACCGGCTTGTTCGGATCGTTCTGCACGTATACTTCGGTATTGTTGTAATGTTTTTCGGCTTGTTTGATAACATCCGCGTCATCCATGCCGACAAAAACTTGCCCGTCCGGGCCGTACCAGGCAGGGATCTGATGCCCCCACCATAATTGGCGCGAAATGCACCAGGGCTGGATATTTTCCATCCAGCTGTAATAGGTATTTTCCCATTTTTGCGGCACGAATTTAATTTTGCCCGTGCGCACCGCATCGATCGCCGGTTTCGCCAGCGTGACGGCATCGCAATACCATTGATCGGTCAAATAAGGTTCGATGACGACGCCGGAACGGTCGCCGTGCGGAATGACCATGGCGTTATCTTCGATTTTTTCCAGCAATCCAAGCGATTCCATCTCTGCTACGAATTTTTCACGCGCCTTGAAACGGTCCATGCCGCGATATTCGGTTGGTGCCAATTCATTTAAATGGGCAGTTTTATCGAACACATTCGGCATTGGTAAATTATGGCGTTTGGCGATTTCGAAATCGTTAAAATCATGCGCGGGGGAAATTTTGACCGCGCCACTGCCCTTTTCCCGGTCGACATATTCATCGGCAATAATTGGCAAAACATAATCCACCATCGGCAATTTGACTTTTTTGCCGATCAGTTTTTTATACCGGTCGTCTTCGGGATGAACCGCAACCGCCGCGTCGCCGCCAAGCATGGATTCAGGGCGCGTGGTGGCAATCGTGATATAGCCATCCTCGCCAACCAGCGGGTAATGCAAATACCATAATTTGCCTTTGGTCGGGCGCTGTTCAACCTCCAAATCCGAAATCGCGGTTTGCAATTTTGGATCCCAATTCACCAAACGTTTATCGCGGTAAATCAATTTTTGTTTGTGCAATTCGACGAATACTTTGCGTACGGCATGAGATAAACCATCATCCAGCGTAAAGCGTTCGCGGTTCCAATCGGCGCTGGCGCCAAGGCGACGCAATTGGCGGGTGATCGCCCCGCCCGATTCTTCTTTCCAGTGCCATACTTTTTCAAGGAATTTTTCCCGGCCCAAATCATGGCGGGTAACTTTTTGCTCGGCCAGTTGGCGTTCGACCACCATTTGCGTGGCAATCCCGGCGTGATCGGTGCCCGGCATCCACAACGCATCGCGGTTGGCACGGCGGTAATAACGAATCAGAATATCTTGGACTGAAAATGTCAACGCATGGCCCATATGCAAATTGCCGGTCACATTGGGCGGTGGCATCATGATGGTATAAGGTTTTTTAATCGATCCCGGATGCGCGGCAAAGGTACCGGCCTGTTCGGCCCGTTCGTAATGTTTCTTTTCAATTTCGGCCGGGTTGTATGTTTTATCGAGCATGCGGGAATCCTATGGTAATGAACCCATGTTTTGTAAAGGGTTTTACAGATAAATTGCAAGACTTAATGCGGATTCGGCATGCACGGCACGCTATGCCATGCTGGTGAAATTTACCTAGAGCTTTTACCGCGTTTGCGTCCCCAGAAAGCAACAGCCAGGCCAATGCCCATCAAAGCTATGGAACCCGGGCTGGGTACAAAAATTGTTGTGGCATTATCCTGCGCAGGGTCGCCTGTGCTAGGAACGACAATACGTGCGGAATTCCAGGCATGCTGACCCAAAAAAATGGGCAATGCCATGTCAGGGGTCTGACCATGATCGGTATTAGGCAAATCGTTCAATCTCGTTGCTCCGTAATTTTATTTTCCTTCTTGTATCATAAAAATTGCTGCAAAGCAATAATTTCCAGCTTACATAAGGAAAATCAATTAATTACAGGTCGAAATTAAATAGATATTGTAGGAATAAAAATAAAAAGCGGGGGCCCTACAGGGAAGGACCCCCGCTATCATGGCAGCTGCAAGAAGCCATGAATTTTATTTATATGGAAAGATTATTCTTCGTCGCCACCATCGTCTTTATCGTCCGTTGCTTCCGGCCCTTTGGTCATTTTATTGGCCAGATTGGCGGCATTGGCGCGAAGCGCGGCTTCTAATTCCGCAGCAATCTTAGGATTATCCTTTAGATATTGCTTGGCGTTCTCGCGGCCCTGGCCGATGCGGTTGTTTTTATAAGAAAACCACGCGCCCGATTTTTCGACCAGATTGGCGGTTACGCCCAAATCCAGCAATTCTCCGGTTTTGGAAATGCCTTCGCCGTACATAATATCGAATTCAACGGTACGGAATGGCGGCGCCAGTTTGTTTTTAACAACCTTAACCCGGGTCGATGATCCAACGATTTCCTCCCCAGCCTTGATCGCACCAGTGCGGCGAATATCCAAACGGACCGAAGCATAGAATTTGAGCGCGTTGCCGCCGGTTGTGGTTTCCGGATTACCGAACATCACCCCAATTTTCAAACGGATTTGGTTGATGAAAATAACCGTAGTGTTGGAACGGGAAATAGAACCCGTCAATTTCCGCAAGGCTTGGGACATCAGGCGCGCATGCAATCCCATATGCGAATCGCCCATTTCGCCTTCTAATTCCGCCTTTGGCACAAGCGCGGCGACCGAATCGATAACCAAAATATCGACTGCCCCCGAACGAACCAGCGTATCGGCGATTTCCAGCGCCTGTTCACCCGAATCCGGTTGCGAGATCAAAAGATTGTTAATATCGACGCCCAATTTCTGCGCATAAGTAGTATCCAGCGCGTGTTCCGCATCGACGAAGGCCGCCGTGCCACCCTTTTTCTGCGCTTCGGCAACCACGTGTAGTGCCAATGTGGTTTTGCCGGAACTTTCCGGTCCATAAATTTCAATAATACGTCCCTTGGCCAATCCGCCAATGCCCAACGCCAAATCCAAACCCAAAGAACCGGTCGAAATCGTTTCGACCTCAATCTTGTCTTGGGTTCCCAATTTCATAATGGAACCTTTACCGAAAGAACGTTCAATCTGCGACAAGGCCGCTTCGAGAGCGCGTTTTTTCTCAGGATTCTCTGCGGATGTTTTTTTGCTGTCTTTTTCGTTGCTAACGGCGCGAAGCGAAGGATTGGCCATGATTTTTCCCCTGTGGTGGATGGTGAATAGGACTTATCGAATAACTCGAGTGTACACGTTTTGTTCTTTTTTACAAGAACCTATTTTTTATTTTCAAAATAATGGTGGAAAACTGTGGTTTTGCTTATTTACCAGAAACTTAGACCTAGGGAATCCGGCCCCAACGGCGATGCAGCCACAACCACTGGTCGGCCCCGATCTTCGCGCTGATCCACTGCGCGTATTTTTCATTAACCCGTTTTGCAACCTTTCGAATCGCCTCGGCGGGATCATCGGGCAAGGACATTGTTTCCGGTAAAATTGGCGATTCGTACATCAGATCAAATTTACATGGGTCATTATCCCTGCCCCTGATGCAAAAAACCGGCACAATCGCGGCATTGTACCGCAATACCAATTTGATCCATCCGGTGCCGGTCATCGCGGGCTTGCCCAGGAAATCGATTTCTTCGCCATCGCTCATCCGTTGATCCATCAACAACGCAACACACCCGCCGCCGGACAATGTTTCGATCATTTGTTTAGATGCTTGCCGTCCCTTGGCCGCGAAATTATGGCCGCTGCCAGCGCGGATTTTTTGGATAATCCAATCCATATAAATATTATTGGCGCGGCGATAAACAACGCTCACCTTCCATCCCATTTTTTGCCAATGATACGGTAAAATTTCCCAATTGCCCAAATGCGCGATCAAAAATACAACTGGCCGCTTAGCAATCAAACCCCCTGCTGCTTTTTCACCGCCAACCGAAACATCCTTATCATCAAACCGCAACCGCGACAGGCCGGGATATTCCGTAAAATTGCGGCCTAAATTATCCCACATACGCGTGATAATTTGTTCCTGCCGTTCGGGCGGCAAATCCGTCCAGACATGTTGGATATTTTTACGTGCCTTACGCGAAATGCCCAGGTGCGGACCGATCACACGCGCCAGCCCGCCGCCGATATTGGACGATACGCGGAATGGCAAAATCCAAAATATGATTTGCAACAACGCCACCAGCGCCGCAAGCAATGGGTCTAATAGATATTGTTTTAAAAAAGTCACTGGGGATTACGCTCCCATCAGCTCTTTAACTTTACCCGCAAGCTGCTTCAGGCTAAACGGTTTCGGCAAGAAATGGATATTCTGATCGCCGCCAATTTTTTCGCGCAGCGTATCTTCGGCATAACCGGAAATACAAACCACTTTGATATCCGGCATGATTTTGCGCACTTCGCGGATTAACGCGGGGCCGTCCATGCCGGGCATCATCACGTCGGTGACCAGCAGATCCAGTTTCGGGCGGTCTTCGATAATCATTTTTAATGCCGCATCGCCGCTAGCGGCTTCTAAAACTTTATATCCTTTATTACGTAACGCGCGGGTACTGAATGAACGTACCGCATCTTCGTCTTCGACCAATAAAATCGTGCCGACGCCGGTTAAATCGCTTGTGTTCTGATCGTCGCTTTCAGCTTCTGGTTTTGCTTGCGCTTCTTCGCCGCCCATATGGCGCGGCAAGAATACGGTGAATGTCGTACCGACATTGATGGTGGAATCTACAATAATAAATCCGCCCGTTTGTTTGACGATACCGTACACGGTTGAAAGGCCCAGTCCCGTTCCCGCCCCTGGTCCTTTGGTGGTAAAGAACGGTTCAAAGATGCGGGTTAAGTTTTCCTTTGGAATGCCAACGCCGGTATCCTTGACATCGATTTGTACATATTCGCCGGCCGGAATAACTTCGGATCCAAAATTGGCCGGGGTTTCAAACGTGGCGTTTTGGGTGCGTACCAACAACTCGCCGCCCTTTGGCATCGCGTCGCGCGCATTGACCACCATATTGATGATCACTTGTTCGAACTGAACTTGATCGACCTTTAACAATCCTAAATCGCGGCCATGGGTAATGTTCAATTTGATATTCTCGCCGATCAACCGGCGCAATAAATTGGCCAGTTCTGATAAAATATCGGTGATGTTCAATACGCGCGGCTTCAATTGTTGCTGGCGCGAGAATGCGAGCAATTGGCGCACCAAATTCGCCGCGCGAGTGGAGTTTTGTTTGATTTGCTGAATATCGCCGAATGATTGATCGCCTGGACGATGGCGCAACAATAACAAATCGCAATAGCCCATAATCGCGGTCAGAATGTTATTAAAGTCATGCGCGATACCGCCGGCCAACTGACCGATCGCTTGCATTTTCTGCGATTGCACGAATTGGACTTCGAGGTTTTTCTGTTCGGTCACGTCGACGAAATGGATGACGAATCCGACGACAACGCCATATTCATCCTCCAACCTGCTAATATATAACGAGGCGACTTTTTCTTGCGCGGTTAAAACCTTGGTTTCCAGGATCGGCAACATATCGGTCGACGACATGGCGAAGGTAAAAATATTGGCAAGTCTTTCGCGATCGTCTTTCTTAATCGCATCCGCCACCGCACGGCCCTCGACCTTGCCAAGGGTTTTTTCCATCATCTTACGGAAAGTACGGTTGGCTTCGGTAATTCGGCCATTCAAATCGACCAGCGCGATACCCACCGGCGCGTCTTCGAAGAAACGTTTGAATAGCAGACGCGAACGTTTAAAGGCAGTTTCGAGGGCAATGTTGTTATCCATATGCCGGATAATCAAACCGCCGCCACGAATCGGATTTTCTTCCGCCTTGTCGGCGGAAAGTTGTTTTAAATTTACCTTCACCAATGTGGCATTAAACGTAACGCCCTTTTTATCTTTTAATGTGACCGAACTGATTTTTGGATGATCATCTCTGTCTTCCGTGGCGTTAACATCGCCTTCGCCTTGCGCGATCAGAAATTCATCCAGCTTCAATTTTTTACTGATAATTTCTCCGGGCGGCATGGCCAACCAATCCGCCATGGTATTGTTGATACCGATAATGATCCCTTCTTCGCCGAGGGTAAAAATACCGATCGGCACTTGATCGATCACATACTGCAAAGCCGCCAGTTCCGGAGCGAGGTCCTGGTGCGTGCCGCTGCGCTGCGCATTTTGTACAATGCGCCAAACCGACATGCCGCGAAAACCCTTTAATGGCGCGGCCGCGACCAGCATCCGGGCGTTATAATTAGTGGGGGAATAAATACGGGTGGTCACCTCGCCGCTTTTGCCTTCGGACGCGCTGCTGCGCAGTACGGAAAGATTATACCGCCCTTCCCTATCACCTTCGATCATCATTTTATCGAGCGCGGCTAATAATGGTTCATTTTTATTGGTGACAAAGCGGCCAGCGGAAAAATTGGATGAAAAGGTCCGGCCATCTTGGCCCAGAATTAATTGCGCATCATATGCGTATTCGAATGCGTCCCGGTAAATTTGCGATTCGACCACGCTTTGCTGTAAGCGTTGAAATTGCTTCAAGCTGAACCATAAAATAACCGCCAAAGATACGGAGATACCGATAAAAATATATAAAAGAACGCTTGGAAAATCGAATTCGGTAAAAAAATAATAAAATACCAGATAAAAACTGGCGGCCATGGTTGCGCCAAGCAGCCATAAAATCGGGCTGACCAACACCGCGCGGCTTTGCTTGTTGGCCGGATCGTCCGTTCTAATATCTTCGCCTTTTAACAGCACAGTGAAAAACCTGAATCGGTCGGGAGAAAAAATACTTAGTTTTCAAAGATATGCCCTTACCACAGGCAAAGCAAATGATTTCTGAGCGTATTGGTACGCCAGGGGAAAACCAAGGCAAAAAAGCATCTGCATGGCTAAGATTATTTGCGTTTCTTGAATTTCATCACGAACGAAATGACTTCGGCAACGGCCTTGTAATGTTCCACGGGGATATCTTCGTCGATTTCGACCGTCGCATATAAAGACCGTGCCAATGGCGGGTTTTCCATAATCGGCACTTTGTGTTCTTCCGCCACGGCGCGAATACGCAAGGCAACGGCATCCACCCCCTTGGCCACCACGCGCGGCGCGCCCATTTTTTCGCCTTCATACAACAAAGCGACGGCATAATGGGTCGGGTTGGTGACAACCACAGTCGATTTCGGCACCGCCGCCATCATGCGTTTTCTGGCCCTGTCGGCCCGAATCTGGCGAACCCGCTGTTTGATCATCGGATCGCCTTCCGATTGCTTGTATTCGTCCTTTAATTCCTGCCGGCTCATACGCATTTTTTGCATAAAGGTCAGGCGTTGGTACAACCAGTCGACAACCGCAATGGCGGTTAAAACCGCAACCACCACCATCAAAACCTTGCCGGTTAGATTATACAGAGCCTTTAGTAAATCCGGCATATCGTAATGAATAAAATCCGGCGCTTGATCAAACATGGGACGTACGATCAGATAAATCACGCCGCCCACAATACAGATTTTAATAATGCCTTTGACCAGCTCGACCACAGAACGCATCGAGAAAATACGTCCGAACCCCTTCATCAAAGAAATTCTTTCCAATTTCGGTTCAATATGATCGGGGGCGAATAAAATTCCATTCTGCAAAGCATGCCCCAAAAATGCGGCCGCCATTAACAGTAGGAATGGCAACAGCATCGTTACTATTACTTTCAATACAAGATCGGTTAAAAGATCGCCGATGTTGTTATCAGTGAACATCAAGTCTTGGGGGTGTTCCCAAAGTCCCACCAAATCCGAATACATATTTTTGGCGAACATCGGACCGAACATCAACACCACGATCCCGGCCGCCAGGATCATAAACCAATGGGTAATTTCGCGGGATTGCGGGACTTGGCCCTTCTGTCGCGCTTCATCCAGCTTTCGTTGACTGGGATCTTCGGTTTTATCGGAATCGTCTGATTCTTCGGACATCGCTTTACCTTGGCACCAGGAATGGCGACATCGAATCGTTGAAGAAATCCAGATACAAAAGCAGCATCGCCGAGAAACTGACCGAGATCAAAAGCAATCCCAATAAAATTTGCAGCGGCATCGCGATAAAAAACACTTGCATTTGCGGCATCAACCGCGCCAGCAATCCCATGCCCACAAAAAATACAACGCCTAACACCAGGAATGGCGCGGAAATTTGAACGGCGATTTTAAAAGAACGGTTTACCACCTGGCTAAATGTTTGCGACATTTCTTCGACCGGCATCGCGCCGCCCGGCGGAAATATTTGATAACTATCCTGCATCGCGTAAAAAAACAAATGATGCAGATCGGTCAAAAACATCATTTCAATTCCGGCCAATGTTAAAAACACGCTGATCAGCGATCCTTGGGTTGCCAGCACGGGATTGAACATCACCGCCGCCGAAATACCCATTTGCGTGGAAATCACCATCCCGCCGACTTCCAGACAGGTCAATACCACCCGTGTAAAGGCACCGATAAAGGCGCCAATCAACGCTTCGCGCACAATCAATGATGTCATGCCATAGGCATCTGGCGGCAAAGGCGGCAAACCATTTTTAACCAAGGGAAACATTGCAAAGCTGACCAGTACCGCCAAGCCTAAACGGATGCGTGGGCTGATAAATACCTCGCCAAATCCGGGCAGCATCATGAACATGCCGCCAAGGCGCGTCAGCACCAATAAAAAAGCGAACAGCAATTCCGGTACTAACAATTGCGCGATTTGCGGCACGGTTTAGGTCCTGCTAATCGATGGTGATAATTTTATCAAATATCTCGTGGGTAAACGCCGTCAGCGAACTTAACATAAACGGCAAGAACAAGATCATGCCCATAAAAATGCAAATAATTTTTGGCACGAACGATAAAGTCGTTTCTTGAATCTGCGTCAATGCCTGAACCAAGGAAATGGCCAAACCGACGATCAAAGCGATGAGCATCATCGGCCCGCCGACTTTCATCATCACCCAAATTGCCTCGCGGCAAATACTGATAAATTCTGATTGTTCCATAAAGATCAGGGTATAGGGTTTAGGGTATAGGGTATAGGGAAATTACTATAATAAAAGAAAAGGGATAAGTATTTGATGCAGTCGGGCCATAAACACCCTACTACCCTATACGCTATCCCCTATTCCCTATTAAATAGGCATACGCATGATTTCTTGATAGCCCGAGATCACTTTATCCCGTACGGCGACCACGGCTTGCAAGGTTAATTCGGCCTTGCTGATCGCCGTAACGATATCGGTCAAATCTACATTGCCTTTCAGGCCAGCCATCGAAGTCGCTTCGGCTTGTTTGATCGTGCCCAAACTGTCGCCCAGCATATTTTGCAAGGTGCTGGCAAAATTATTGCCAGTGGCGGAATCACGGGCTTCTAATCCGGAGCCTCCCAGCATTGGGGATTTGCCATAAGCGGCGGCGGCGTTAGTGAATCTGGCGTCCATTATTCTTCTCCCTGTTCAACTCTATCTTATTTCAATAAGTCCAACGTAGACCGAATCATATTTCTGGATGTTTCGATCATGCTTAAATTGGCTTCGTAACTGCGTTGCGCTTCGCGCATATCGGTCATTTCAATAACCGGATTGATATTCGGCATAGCCACATACCCGTCTGGATCGGCCATTGGATTGGCCGGATCGAATTTCATTCTGGCCGGGCCTTTATCCTGACCATATCCGGAAACTTTTACTTTTTCGCTCCCCGTAGCTTTGTCCAACTGGGCCTTGAACGAAATCGTTTTGCGTTTGTACGGATCACCGCCTGGCACGCTTGGACCAGATTCGGCATTAGCCATGTTTTCGGAAATTACTTTGATGCGGGCGCCCTGGGCTTTCAAGCCACTCGCGGAAACATCAATTGCAGTCGTTAAGTCCATGATCCACCTTTACCTAAAATCCGCCGCCACGGCCAATGGCCAAACGCAGCATTTCAGAATATTTACGATACATGCTGGCCGCTTCGGTATGCATGTCTTTGGTCTTTGCGGCCATTAACGCTTGTTCTTCGACATCCACACCATTGCCATTCAACGATGTTTCAGACGATAAACGGTATTTGCTAAATTCGCCTTCGGCACGCGTTGGGGTAATATGTTTCGAATTCGTCACGGCCAACGATGGGCTATGTGTTGCTTTTAAGACACTCTTAAAATCGAGTGGCTCGAGATCTTTGGCTTGATATCCGCGGGTGTTGGCATTGGCAATATTTTGCGCAATTAGGTTCTGGCGCGTAGCCGCCCATTTCATTTGGGATTGCAATGCCGTGAAAAGCTCGGGTTGTCTAGAATCCATTTTTTGTGCCACGTTTATAATTGTTTTTATTTAAATCCCCTGAAACGGCACTTGGTTCCCCCCAAATACCTATTCCAGGCATACATTCAGTTATAACTTATTCGGGTTAAAGACCGGTTAAAGCTTTACCCACCCCCAAAAAAGGGGGTAATATGTGACATTCCTTCAGGTAGAAACTATTTCATAGGAAAATCAATGCTTTATTTAACTCGCAAGGTAGGCGAATCCGTCGTAATCAATGATCATATCGAGGTTACCGTGGTTGAAATTCGTGGCAAATCCATCAAATTGGGCTTCACCTTTCCCCAAACGGCCAGCGTGCTGCGGCGGGAATTATATGACCGCATTCAAGAGGAAAACAAAGCCGCTGCGGCAGCCGGCGATTTCGCCGCCAACCTGATCAAAGCGGGCAATGCCCCATCCGCCAGCCAGGCCTTGGCGAAACCAAAGCCTGATCCAAAAGACTAATGGCGGAATCGGAAAAAAAGGCAAGACGGCGCAAAGTTAAACAAAAAGTCGCCGTCGCGCTGAAACATGACCTTGAAACCGACGCGATCCCACGCATTACCGCAACCGGGCGTGGGAAGATCGCCGAGAAGATCCTGGAACTGGCCTTTAAAAATAACATCAAGGTACGCGAAGATCCCGATCTGGCCGAAGTGCTGTCCGCGCTAGAGGTGGATCTGGAAATTCCGGTCGAAGTATTCGCCGCTGTTGCGGAAATCCTGTCATATGTGTACCGTGCCAATGGAATTACCCCGCCGTGGGAGAAAAAGAATGAAAAACCTTCCGCAGATCATTAACGAAGTCGCCGCCATCAAAAACAGCGTGCAAGGCGCCATGGGCATGCTGAAAACCGGACAGATTATGGAATTGCATAATGTGGAATCCCGGGTCAAAGACGTTTGCGCCACAATTCAAAATCTTCCCGCCAACGATCGCAAAACGGTGCAGCCGCACTTAATGGCGCTGCTGGATGATATGGATCAATATTATGCGGAAATGAAATCGCGCCATGGCGAATTGCTGGAACAGATCAAGCAATTGAACCCTAACCGCCAGGCGATGAATGCGTACAGCAAAGCGGCCAATATCAAAAACACGACGGACGAGGATTAATGGAAGGCGCAGTATATCTTAAATTTGTGGCATCGCTGGTATTCGTGCTGGCAATCCTGGGTCTGTGCGCGTTTTTATTGCGCAAATATGGCGGCATTGGCCCGGCGATGATGCCGCAACATAAACGGCGTATGAAAGTTTTGGAAATCATGCCGCTGGACCATAAAAAGAAACTGTTTTTAATTCGTCACGACGATACCGAACATTTGATTCTAACCGGCCAGGGGCATGATTGTTTGATTTCCAGCCGCGCCGCCACATCCGACAATGCAAATTCCCAAGACATCAGGAAAACCGCATGAAAATAAAACATATCCTTATCCTATTAGGTTTCGCGATTGCCAGTTTTGTGCTCGCATCTCCCGCGTTGGCGCAGACACTAAATTTGGATATGGGTGAAAGCGGCGGTTCGGCCACCAGCCGTATTTTACAATTCCTGGCGCTGTTAAGCGTTCTAAGTTTGGCGCCGTCGATTTTGGTAATGGTGACGTCCTTTACCCGGATTGTTGTGGTTTTATCCCTACTCCGCAGCGCGCTGGGCGTGCAACAAACGCCGCCCAATTCCGTTTTAATCAGCTTGGCGTTATTTCTGACTTTATTCGTTATGATGCCGGTGTTCGAAGAATCTTACAAAGTCGGCATCGAACCGTTGATCGCCGAGCAAATCAACGAAATGGAAGCATTCAATCGCGGCATCGAACCATTCAAAGTATTCATGCTGGAACATACCCGCGATAAGGATTTGGGATTGTTCCGCGAAATGGCCAAGGTCGATACCGCCGTGGAAGTCGACAAAACGCCGTTACACGCCGTTATTCCCGCCTTTATGATCAGCGAATTGCGCCGCGCGTTCGAAATCGGCTTTTTAATATTCCTGCCGTTTTTGATTATCGATATGGTCGTCGCATCGATCCTAATGTCGATGGGTATGATGATGTTGCCCCCGGCCATGATCGCCCTGCCCTTTAAATTGATTTTCTTTGTGCTGGTAGACGGCTGGTACCTGATCGCCGGAAGCTTGGTGCAGAGTTACGCAACGGGCGGGTAAAACCAATTCATAAAAAAGATTGTCATCCTGAGCCGAAGGCGAAGGATCTCGTCCAACAAAAGAATTCTTTATGAAAACTTATAGTGTCTATATCGCCACCAACGATAAGAGCACGGTTATGTATATTGGCGTCACCAATAATCTTGAACGCCGTATGTCAGAACATAAAGCCGGATTAATTGAAGGTTTTACGAAAAAATATAATATTCGCAAATTGGTATATTATGAAGATTACTATGAAATCAAAACGGCGATTGACCGAGAGAAGACATTAAAAGGATGGATCCGGGCCAAGAAAAATGCGCTTGTTGAAACGGAAAACCCAAAATGGCAGGATTTAAGTAAAGATTGGTACGGAAGGGAAGCCGCTTTGGATGCACGAGATCCTTCGCGTTCGGCTCAGGATGACAGTAAAGAATTAGAAATCTAATTTATCGCAAACGTGCCCTTCTTGATCTTCTCGCGATAGAAGCTCATGAAGTTTTCATATTTGACCGCTTCATCCAGCTTGCCGGTCAATTCAGCCAGGCTGAGCGGTTCGTTAGCATCGACATTGGTAATAATCTCGAACGCTTCGAATTGCGGCATGGTTTTCATGCGCGCCCAATAGCTGCGTTTAATATGTTTCAATACATCGTCATCGCCATCCAGCGCCGCTGCAATCGCCAGATTCAAAACCCACTGTGCGGTTTGCGGCGGTAATTTGGCCGGTTCCGCCGATGGCGGTTCGCCGGATTCTTGTTGTTGCTTGGCTTCGTCATCCAGCGATTCGACAATCAAGCGGTTCAATTTTTGCGCCACCATAGCCCAATTGCGCATCCGCCAATATATGTCGGCGCGCAACATATCGGACTCCCGGCCTTTTTCAGCAGCAATGAAATCCAAGGCTTCTTGCGGTTTATTTTGATCGAATAACGCGCGCGCCTTTAACAGGCGCCGTTCGGTAGCCAAATCCGCTGGAATTTGCGGCGCATTGCTGAGATCCAGCGCCTTGACGGCTTCTTCGGGCTTGCGGTCGGCAATATATACAAATGCCAGTTTCGCGCCAACGCGGGCTTTATCCTCGCCTTGCAAGCGGTAACTGATTTGGTGCGACAATAAATCCGCCGCGCGTTCCAGCAAATCGACTGCAATCAAACGATCCACCAGACGTTGAATAATTTTATCGCCATCTGGTCCGGTTGGCGTTAAATCGCGGAATTCATCAAACAGTCCCAGCGCGGTCAATGGCGGCATATTATCGGCCGCGCCATCCATAAATAATTTTTTGAATGTATCGGTCATCATATCGGTCAATTCAACCACATAGGGTTGATCGGCGTAATTGGTCACCGCCCGGCGCAGCGTGAATAATCCTTCGCGATAAAGCCCGTCTTGGATCTGCATCCGGCCAAGCATCTGCAATACATTGAATTCGAATTTATCGCCGCGCCAGGCGAAACGCAGCCGTTCCAGGCGCGCGATAATGTCTTCGCGTTTTAATCCGCCTGTTGCCTCGCCATGCTTGATTAACGCAAACTCCGCGCGCGGGCGAGCATAAGGTTCCTCGCTTTTCAATACCGATTCCCACAATTTTACCGCGTCTTCCGGCTTGCTTTCGCGCATGGCGATTTCGCCGCGCCAATAATTTAGAATATCGTGCATTTTGACCAATTCGGCGTCTTGGTTCAATCGGTCGATAATGGTTTTCGCCTGGTCGCTATGATTATTATTAATTTCCGATTCGATTTGCGCAAGGCCGATCATTTTTTTGGCATTGGCCGGCGGCGCATCGTTGGGTTGATCGGACATGGTGAAATATTGATCCGATGCCGCCCAATCATTTTGTTGCACCGCCAATACCGCACGCCAAGTGGCGATATCGGGCTGTTCATCGAAACGCTGATCCCGCAAATCCTCCGTCGCTTGCTTGTAATTTTGTTCGATAATATAAGCCGAGCCGCGAATCGCCAAAAATTCCGCGCCGCGGGCCAGCGTTTCATCCCACTTCGCGTTGACATTCATTACCGCAATCGCTTCGGCCATCCAGCCATGGGAATAATATAATTTGGCCAGTTCCATGCGCTTATCGATGCGTTCATCGGTTTTAAGCGATCCGATTTGCGCCAGCAAATCCTGCTCTTTATCAAAAAAGTTTTTGCGCGGATCGCCGCGCCATTCAGCGTATTTTAAAATCGCCGGATTGCTTGGCGGCCCTTCGTTGATCCATGGGCCATAAACATCTTTTTGATTGGTTTTATTCGGATCGGTTACTTCGACCGGTTTATTTTGTGCCAGCAATAATACGCCGGATTTCTTGACTACCATGAATCCGTCGAAATCCGGGCGGATTTCAATGCCGGCTATTTTCGGGGTGATGGCAATACCTTGTGACGACGGTAAAAGGGTGAATTCGCTAAAATCACGCTCTCCGTTTACGCCGCGTCCAGGCACGTTGACCGTTGCAACAATAATCTGATCGCCAACCTCGGGATCGTTCAATTGCATCACGCGGCCGGAACTTGGCACCGTTAAATACAACCCAAACTGCCGGTCGGCAAATTCCTTGTATTCGGCGGGAATGGTAACTGCTGGACGGATTTTTTGCGATTTATAATCGATTTGCCAGGATCTGCGATCTGGCGTTGCCTGCGCGGTTGGCTCCAACCCCATCACGGTATGAATACGCAATGCGGTGGATGTCGGGCCTTTGATAATCTCCATGCCACCGATAATGTTCAAAACCGATTGCGTTTCCGGATTCATGATCATATTTGCCGGGCGGTCAAATACCATCCAGGCATAACCGGCGCGTTTGAAAATCGCCATGCCCACGGATTTCGGCCAAATGGCTTTGAAACTTAGAACGGTGTTGGTCTTGCTGACCACCAATTCGACATTTTGTACTTCCAGCGGATCATCCGCCGCTTCTTCGACGAGTGGCGGGGCAATTTGTTCAATTGGCGTTGGTTGTTCGACGACAGGATTCAAATCCGTTGTCGGCATCGCAAATTTTGCTTCTTCTTTTGGATCAACCGGTATTTCCGGTTTTGGCGGCTCGGCCGGTTTGGCTTCGACTGGCGACGTATCTGCCGGCGGAGCAGCTGTTACTTCCGGTTTTTTTACCGGCGCGGTTGGCGGCGGCATGGCGAAATCCAACACAACCGCCCTTTCTTTGGCATAATGCCGGATGGAAATTGGGTCCCGGCATTCATATTGAATTTTGGTGATGGCGTCCAAAACAATCGGCGCGGCCATTTCGCAATCTGGAATTTTTATCTTGCGCAATTCTTGGTCCGGAATAGGAACGATGGCGTCGAATTCAACCGTAGCCTGGCGGCCTTGTTCATTCACGCGGTAAGGTATTTTTTCCGGCCATTCGAAAACCATGCGGTAAAAATCCGGGTGACGGGCGGAGCGGATTCTAACCGCGCCGGTGGACAATACCGGTTTTGGCGGTTTGGCCAATGCCTTGCCGTCCCCGGCCGCAGCGGCAGCGGATTTTGGCAATAACGTAACGGTTATGGTTTTGCCGATTTTTTCATCCATGATCGCAACCGGATGCACAAGACCAACAATTAAGGTCTTTTTATCGGCGCTCAGGATTGCTTCGCTGACCAAGGATCGCAAAGCGGGTTTCAATTTGCGGGGATCTATATTTTGCGGAGCGTCGAAACGCACGATCAAGGATCCCCCGGCCAATTTCGCCGTGTAGGTTGTATCCGCATCTAAATCGAATTGAATGGTGGCGGCGCCGTCATGCATCGAAGCAGACACATTCGCCGCAAGCGCCAAGGACGGCGCCAGCAAAATTCCGATCAAACAAATTAGCAATCCAAGAAAACGGTGCATGAACAAGCCAATATTAGGGTAAATTACTATACCATATTCGGTTCATCAGAACGGGCTTATCCCACTTTAAAGATTATATTTTTTGCAACTGTGGGATTATCGCGCCGGGGCAACGAAGGGATTCTAAACGGCTAGAACGGCCCCAATACACTGGTCAATTTATTTTTAAGCGTATCGGCATTAAACGGTTTCAGGATAAAGTTTGAAACGCCGGCTTGTTTGGCTTTCATCACATCGTCCGGCTTACTGTCGGATGCGACCATGATGAATGGAATTCTTTTCAATTTTTCGTCGGCGCGGATAGTTTTCAATAACTGCAAGCCATCCATCGGCTCCATCCCCCAATCTGATATTACCAGACCGAAATCATCATTACGCAATTTCGCCAATGCGGTTTTGCCATCGGTCGCCTCTTCGATGTTGCGAAAACCCAGCTGGCTTAATAGCCCGCGCAAAATGCGCAGCATGGTTTTGTAATCGTCGACTATTAAAATTGGGATTTCCTTGTCAACTGCCATGGAACCCAGCCTATTGTGATTTAGGTGGTGGCGGTGTGCCCGGTTGCTCGGATTGCAAACCAGGGATATCTTTCTTCGTGGCCAATTCTGTGGTCAATTTTGCCGCCTTCATCGGATCCATTGCCGCCATAATCGGCGCCAATTTTGCTTCTTTCAGATTACGCGCAATGCGCACTTGTAAATCCAAGCCCAAATTGTCGAACCGCGCAGCGGCGTCTTTTGGTTTCATGGTTTCATAGGTTTTAACCAGGCTTAGCAGGCTTTCTTTTTCTTTGTTGTTCAGGTTGCTGGTCATTTTTTCAAGTTCGGATTTCGTGGCTTCTAATTCCGCCTTAAAGGTTTTCAATTCCGCCAATTTTTCTTCGATGCGCTGTTCGGTGATTTGCAACAGACCTTCTTTTTGCTCGATCTGGCGTTCCCGTTCGTCCAATTGCGCCCGGCGCGCGGATAAGGATTGCAGAATATCCAATTCCGAATCGTTGAACAGCAATGGATCCGTCATGGTTTTAGATGGTTCTGGCGCGCCAGATGCCGCAGTTACGGGTTTTTCCGCAGGGGTTCCTTCCGCCGGTTTTTCAGCGGCAGCTGTGTCTGCGCCCTCTTTCGGTGCTTCTTCGGTTTTGGCCGCTTCGGCCGGTTTGGCTTCTTCTTTTGTGGCTTCGGCTTGCTGCGCAATCTCCTTGGATTCTGCCCAAATTGTTTCAATGCGTACGAACAGCATGAAGCAGCAGGTGAAAATCAAAAGCGGCAGGACGCGAATTTTTTCCAGCATCTATCGTAACCCTTTTAAAGCCTTTAATAGTTCTTTTTCCGCAGCCGATTGTCCCTCAGCTTCTTCCTGGAAGATATTTTCCAAGCTGCGCAAATCTTTTGTTTTAGCTTTTTTCTCAGCGGCTTGTGCCGATTTGCTCATCAAACCGGTTAAGTCTTGACCGGGCCGTTCGGTGCGCGATGAACTAATCGCGCCTTCTAATTGATTGGCCAGCAAATCGCCGCGTTCCAACATAAAGGTAATTTCGTCACGCAACGCACGCGCCTTGTCCACTTTTTCTTGCAACTCGCCGCCCATGATTTCCGATGTCTGTTTTAATCCTTTGATGCTGGCATCCGCCTTACTAGTGGCGTCATAAAATTTGCGCATCAGGCTTTCCATTTCTTCGCGGTCAGCGCGCAAAGCCTGAAGACGTTTATTCAGCATATAGGCATAAACAATCGTGACGCATAACAGCACCGCGATGACAATATCCAAACCTAGTGATAGCAATGACTGGTCCATGTTATAAATTCGTCAACTTTCCTAATTTTCCATCGATGCGAACCGCCACGTTTTTGCCCTTGCGGCCGATTTTGGCGGAAAACATCGATAAATCGCCGCAACGCACTTCGACCGGCGAATTGGGCTGTACATCCAGCATAATTTTATCGCCGATTTTCCAATTCATAATATCACCCAGCGGAATTATGACTTCGTCCAACACCGCGTGCACCGGCATATCCGTGTACCAAAGTTCGGTGGCCAAATGGCTTTCCCAAATCGTATCGCGGCCGAATTTTTCGCCCATAAACATTTGCAAAAGCAATTCACGCACCGGTTCCAGCGTTGCGTAAGGCAATAACAATTCCATCCGTCCGCCGCGATCATCCATATCGACGCGCAAGCGCGCCAGAATCGCGGCGTTCGCGGGACGGGCGATCGTGGCAAAACGCGGATTGGTTTCAAGACGTTCCAGGCGGAATGTGACCGGGCTTAATGGATCGAATGCGGCGGTCAAATCGCCCAAAATAACGTTGGCCATACGTTCGACCAGATTGCGTTCGATGGTCGTATATGGACGGCCTTCGATACGCATCGCGGCCGTACCGCGCCGACCGCCAAGCAAAACGTCGACGATAGAATAAATTAGCGACGAATCGATAACCACGAGACCGTAATTATCCCATTCTTCAGCCTTGAACACGCCCAGCATTGCCGGCAATGGAATCGAATTCAAATAATCGCCAAAGCGAATCGATGTGATATTATCCAGCGACACCTCGACGTTATCGGATGTCAAGTTACGCAAAGATGTGGACATAACGCGCACCAGGCGGTCGAACACAACCTCGAGCATTGGCAGGCGTTCATAAGACACCATGCCGGAATTGACGATCGCTTGGATGCCGGATGCGGCGGCGGCTTCGCTGCCGGCTTCGTCGAATCCGAGCAAGCTGTCGATTTCATCTTGGTTTAAAACGCGGCTACTCGCCGCCTCGTTTAGGGCTACTTGGTCGTCCCAACCGGCTTCGCCTTCTTTGGGCGCGCCTTCTTCGCCTTCGGCGGGCTTTGCTTCTTCTTCTGGTTTATCGTCGGCCATCCATCAAACCTTTCAGCCTATTGCACCAAAATCTCTTTGAATAAAACGTCGTGAATTTTAATCGGCTCTGTCACCACATTCACCCGCGCCAGCAATTCTTCGCGCAAACGGTAAATACCGGCGGAACCTTGTAAATCCTCAACTTGCAACCCGCGCAAATATACTTGGAATTTATCCACGATACGCGGCGTAATTTTTTCAAGCTCGGTTTTTTCTTCTTCTTTTTCCACCTGCAAACTTATGGAAATTTTCATAAACGTGTTTTTCTTGCCTGTCGCGGAAAGATTCACGATAATTTCCGGCAAATCAAAATAAACGAAGTTTTCAATTTTCTTAGGCTCTTCCGGCGCTGCTTCCGCGTGTTCCGCATCGCCATGGCCGCCCAGCAGGCCCGAAAAATATAATCCAGCGCCGATACCCAATAACGCCACGATCGGCAGCACGATGAATAAAATCAATTTCTTCTTTGATTTTTTACCGCCACCTTCGCCTTCGGCAGGCGCGCCTTCTTCGCCTTCTTTTTTCTCTTCTTCTTTTTTGTCTTCTTTTTTATCGTCGGCCATGATGATGCCTATAGACTAATGGGATAAACGCGGGACCAAGAAAACCTGTGTACCTACACTTACAGTATAGGAATTTGGTTAACAAATACTTGCGGACCAGCTGTATAACCGGTCCACAATAAGAAAATATTATCTCATTTCAATGCCTTGCAACAGTATTGGCAAGAAATACCAGGCAGAATCTACCATCCATAGTGCTAAATCCGTATCACCGTGCCATAGCACCATATTAAACTATTGATTTGTATGTAATTTAACTTTGGCACAGAAGCTGCAACTCCCAATCCAGAAAAAAATAAAAAGACGTTGTTTTTGGAAAGGGATTTTAAAGTGGAAAGCAGTTCTTATATTGCCATATCTCGACAATCGACGCTGATGCGTCAGATGGAGATTATTGCCAATAACATCGCCAACGTTTCAACACCCGGCTTTAAATCCAACAGCCTGGCCTTCAAAGAATATTTAGCCAAAAATAATAATGGCCAAGAAACTTCATATGTTCAAGAATTAGGCGTTATCACCGATTTTTCCCAAGGCCCTATTACCCATACCGGCGCGGATTTCGATCTGGCCATTAATGGCGATGGATTTTTCACCGTCGGCACGGCGGTTGGAAACCGGTACACCCGCGATGGGCATTTCCGCCTGGATGGCAACGGCCAAATCGTTACCGAGGCTGGCGACCCGTTATTGTCGGATGGCGGCGCCCCGATTGTGGTGCCTTCTGCGGCGGAAAATATCATTATTACCAAAGATGGCACCGTATATGCGGATAAAGACGCCATCGGCAAAGTCGGCTTGGTCGGATTTAAAAACCCAGAATTATTAGAACGCGAAAGCGCCGGTTTATACAGAATTCCGGAAGGATCCACCGATGCCCCAGTCGCTATTGAACAACCAGCCATGGTTCAAGGCAGTTTGGAATCATCGAACGTCCAAAGCGTGACCGAAATGACCAAAATGATGAACGTGTCGAGATCGTATGAATCGGCACAAAAAATGATTGAACGCGAAGATGAACGGGTGCGTCAAGCTATCCGCCGTCTAGCCCAAATGCAATAAGGAGAAAAAACATGCGTGCCCTAAGTATTGCAGCCACCGGAATGCTAGCCCAGCAAACCAACGTCGAGGTTATCTCGAACAACATTGCCAACTTGAATACCACCGGCTTTAAACGCAGCCGCGCGGAATTCCAGGATTTATTGTATCAAAGCATGCGCCGGGTCGGCGCGCAAAGCGGCGGCGGCGGCGAAATCGTCCCAACCGGCGTACAAATCGGTCTTGGCGTTCAAACCGCGGCGGTATATCGCGTGCAACAACAAGGCGCCCTGTCCCCTACAGAAAATCCATATGATTTGGCTGTTAAGGGCAAAGGATTCTTCCAAGTATTATTGCCAAATGGCGAAACCGCTTATACGCGCGCTGGCGCATTTACTTTGAATGCCAGCGGCCAACTGGTAACGCAAGACGGATATCAAGTTCAACCCAGCATCACAATTCCCAGCGATGCAGTCGAAGTAACAGTTAATCAAGAAGGCGCTGTATTAGTCAAACAGGACGGGCAGACTGCTTTAAGTAACGTTGGGCAATTGGATCTGGCGACTTTTCCAAACGAGGCTGGATTAAGCGCTAACGGTAATAACTTGTACTTGGAAACCGAAGCATCCGGAGCGCCAGTAACCGGCCAGCCTAATACCACAGGCTTTGGCGCTATTTTGCAAAGCTATCTGGAATCTTCCAACGTGAACATTGTTTCGGAAATCACCACTTTGATTACCGCGCAACGCGCCTATGAGATGAATTCCAAAGTCATCGAAACCGGCGATCAAATGATGGGCACTATCAGCCAAATGCGCTAATCGAAGTAAAATAAGGAATCTTTAAAATGTCCCGCATCGTTTTTATTTGTTTGGTTTTATTGCCTCTCGCCTTCGGCGCCCGCGCCGAAGACAAGCTGGCGGTGACGCCGCGCGTGATTACCGATGCGGAAATCATCGCCGCCGTCAAAGCAGCGGCGCTGGATCAAGGTTTCAGCGGCAGCACCCAAATTAAGGTCAGCCGCAACGGTAAAAATCTGATCAGCACCAATGCCGACGATCAGGTGATAATCGACAAGTTGGACATTAACAAAGCGTCGCAAAGTTTTACCGCTGAAATCAGCCTTAGTGCGACAGAACGTCAAAAAGCCAATCTTAATGGCCGGATCATTTCCATGGTCAGCGTTCCAGTGCTTAGCACGCAACGCAATGCCGGCGAGACGATCGAAGACGCCGATATCGCTTGGGTTGATATGGAACAAGCGACCTTAGGCAACAGCGCCATTACCAATATCGAACAATTGGTCGGCAAAACAGCAAGACGTTTGATCGCATCCGGCACCGTGATTCGTTCCGGCATGGTCAGTGCGCCGTTGATTGTTCGCAAAAACGATCTAATTATGATGCTGTATCAAACAGCAAATTTGACCATTAGTCACCAAGCACGCGCTTTGTCCGATGGTGCGATGGGCGATACGATCCGCGCATTGAATACACAAACCAATAAAATACTGGATGCCGTCGTAACAGGTTCGGATCAAGCGACCGTTGGCATCAGCAGCAATTCTAAAAGATCTTTGGCATCGAAATAAGTGGGAGTCAGTATCATGAAAAAACCTCATAAACATTATAAAACAGCTTTAATCGCAGCTTCCTGCGTATTATTGTCCGGTTGCGCAACATTGGACCGCCTGGCCGAAGTTGGCGAACCCCCTGCCCTTAGCATACCCGTGAATCCGACCATGCAATCGGGTTATCGCCCGGTTACCATGCCTATGCCAGCCGCAGTACCCGATACACGCGAAGTCAATTCTTTGTGGCGCGCGGGTTCCCGTTCGTTCTTTAAAGATCAACGTGCCGGACGGGTTGGCGATATTTTGACCGTGATGGTGCAAATTTCGGATTCGGCAAAATTGGATAACGATACCGAGCGTAAACGCCAAAATGACGAGTCTTTAGGCGTTCCCGGATTATTCGGTCTTGAAGCGGAATTAGGAAAAAAATTACCAGACGCGATTGATCCATCCAGCCTGTTAAGCACCACCAGCGATTTAAACAATAAAGGCGAAGCATCGATCGACCGGAAAGAAGATATCAATATCAAGGTCGCCGCTGTGGTTACCCAAGTTCTGCCCAACGGCAATCTGGTTATTCTTGGTAAGCAAGAAATCCGGGTTAATCATGAATTACGCGAACTGACCGTCAGTGGCATTATCCGCCCGGCGGACATCAGTTCGGTCAACTCTATTACTTCCGATAAAATCGCCGAAGCCAGAATTTCATACGGCGGCCGCGGCGTGATGAGCGATGTGCAGCAACCACGCTATGGCAGTCAAGTGCTGGATATTTTGTTGCCGTTCTAAATTTCAAAGTTTCTACTCCCCCCAAAAAAACTTATATGGCCGGATCAAACCGGCCATTTTTCTTTTTTATTCTTTTGTGGAATACGAAAGTATTCCGCTACGGGCGTATGAAAAAATACAAACACTCCTTATGGTTGTATGTTTTCTATTTACTACAACCTATATATTAGTAAGATCTTAGGCAACAAGTCCTATTATAGAAGAATGAGCGGACATCTTCATAGAAGCTGAGCACTGGTGTTATCGCTATGTTAATCGGAATCACAGAACATCAAGCGGAAGAAGCATTGGTAGAATTGATTAAAGAAATCAATACCAACCATACTAGCGCGTGGAGCATTGTGAATATCCGCACCAGCTATTTAAACAATCTGCCGCACGATCAATTCGTCCTGACTATAAAACCCGCCATGCACAGCGCCATTGATGCTAAAATATTTTTCATGGAAAATCAGGACATATATCTGGCCTGGTGTGGAATGCCCAAACGCATTTTTGAAAAACTACGCGGCATTATTATTCCGCATATGTTGAAATCCGAATTTCAAGAAACCACCGATGATGTAATAACATATTTCGATGCCCAATTGATGGCAGATGAATTGTGCCTGTTTCTTAGAAAATTTTTGAAAGACGACCTCGACTTGCCTTTAATAAAAATTGCCGATGATCCCGACAAATCCATGACATCATCTGCCAAGCTAGTCCCCCTAGACAGTCCATCCACACCCAAAACCCAACTTCGAGAAGCCGCCAAGCCTATGACCAGTAACGCTCCGCCTCTTACATCTGCGTCGCTTCGCTATAATGAAAATCAAATAGAAAATTTCCTAAGCACGAAACTACAAAGGGTTGGCAGACAGCAATTGCGCGTTTTAATTGTCGAAGACCAACTTTTTTCCAAACAGCTGCTATACGGCATTTTGGGATATAAGTTTCATGTCGATACCGCCGAAACAATTGCCGAGGCGTGGAGGATTTATCTGGATGTTGTGCCGGACATTGCCTTTATTGATATTGAACTCCCCGACGGCAACGGCCATGAACTGGCAAAAAGAATAATAGAGCTGGACAATGCCGCGTATTTGGTAATGGTCACGGCACACCATTCCGCAGATGACGTGGAAATAGCCAGGAAGAATAACGTCAAGGGGTTTGTTGTTAAACCGTTCAGCAAACAGAAAATACTTTCTTATGTGGAGCGTTATACTTCGTCTGACAAAAATCCCCGCATACACGCAAGAGGATAATTCCATGGGCGAAGTTCTCAATTTATCAAATTTACGCGAAATGACCGGCGGCGATCCTTTTCTAGAAAAAGAACTATTTACCGTTTTTATCAGTTCTTCGGAAGAATGTTTACAAAGCCTACAACAGCATACCGGTCCCAATGATACAGAACATTGGAAACGTCATGCTCACGCTTGGAAGGGAATAAGTTTAAACCTTGGTGCGGAAAACTTGGCCCAGTTATGTAAAAGCGCGCAAGACAATTACATGGCCGAACAAGAAATTAAACAGCGAATAACCGAAACCCTGCAACAAGAATACAGCAAAGTTAAGTCTGCCTTGAATATCGTTATGGATACCGCTTCATAAATCATTATCAATACTTATATTTCCGAGGGAAAATGCGTATAGGTTTTTATTTCATTTTCATCCTGATGTTAGGATCGCTGTTTTCTTACTCATCCACTGCCCTGGCCACCGATCAAAAATACAATCACGAGCCTATTCAACCCATTGTGGGCATCAGCAGTTTAGATCCCAAACGCGTTGAATTGGGTAAAAAGCTTTTTCACGATGTGCGGTTATCAAAAAATGAAAAACTATCTTGCGCTTCTTGTCATGAAATCCACACCAGCGGAACTATAAATACCGCTTATCCTGTCGCCGGTGTCAGTGGCAAGGCCATATCGATCAATGTCCCCACTGTCTGGGGTAGCGCCCTGAATTTCACGCAATTTTGGGATGGTCGGGCCGCAACTTTAGAAGAACAAATCAGCGGGCCAATTTTAAACCCGGACGAAATGGGAAATTCCTGGCCCGAAATTATCGCCAAACTTAAAATGATACCGGAATACAAACAAGCCTTTCTTGAAATATATAAATCGCCGCCAACGGAAAAGAACATCAAAGATGCTATTGCGACGTATGAACGGTTTTTAATTCCAGTCAACGCGCCATTCGATAAATACTTGCTCGGCGAGGAATCAGCGATTTCCGCCGATGCCAAGGCGGGCTACCGTTTATTTAAAGATTTAGGATGCTCGTCATGCCATCAAGGCGCCAATGTTGGCGGCAATATGTTCCAAAAATTCGGAATTGTTGGTGATTACTTTATGGACCGCGGCCATCTTACTTCTGGAGATTATGGCCGTTTTAACGTGACTAAAAAAGAAGAAGACCGTTATGTATTCAAAGTACCATCCTTGCGCAATGTCGCCAAAACCGCGCCGTATTTTCATGACGGATCGGCCGCGACGCTGGAAGAAGCGGTTGACGTCATGGCCAAATATCAATTGGGGCGCACCTTGTCCCAAGACGAGCGCAGAAAATTGGTAGAATTTCTTAAAAGCTTAACTGGCACGCTGCCTGTACTGGAATGAACATGAAAAACCCTATGCGCAAGCATTTTATTTTTATTTTCGTGCTGGCGATCGCTGTGTGCTTTTTCTTTTATCAATCCTATTGGTCTTCCCGGAATACCTATGTGCAGATCCTTAGTGAATTGCGTTCATTGCGCGGTCTTAACGCCGAATTAAATGAAAACATCCTATTGGCTAGAAATAATTTACTGAGTAACTATGACGGCTTAGTCCGGCTTTCGCAATCGATGAACGAAACAACTCTTACCATACAAAACAAAATCGAAGAAACGATACAGACGCCAAATGCGATATTCTTCCCATCTCCCTACAATTCAAAACAATATATTGAATTGGGCCGACAAACCAAAGCGGCCATTGAAAAATATATTTTATTCAACGGCACCCGCAGCGCAGTTTTAGAAGAATTCAAAGCAAAGAATGCAATCTTAAGAAATTCGGCGCATTATTTGCCTACAATCCATGTGGAACTGGCCGCCGCCTTGTATGACAAGCGCCATGACGATGTTGCCAACCATATTGACGAATTATATCAATATACATTGCTATATTTGAGCGATACGAATGATCAAACAAAATCCGAAATTGAATCTCTGCTTGATAAAATTACTCTGCTGCAGCTCCAATTAAGCAGCGCGGATAAAAATAAACTGCATTACTTGGTCGCTCATACAAAAATTATTGTCGATGCATTAAGTCAGGTTTCGTCTTTAACACAATCGCTATTATCTCCGGAAAATAAGACCATATTAAACGACTTAAATACGTTAATATACCAAAGATTGGAAATCTCCCAGAACGCCGAAATATTTTTTAATGCGGGACTATTTCTACTCTCCCTAATTCTAATTTGTTATATCCTAGCAATTTTGACAAAACTGTACCGCACCGTAAACAAATTGGGCTCAACCAATTCTTTGTTGGTTGTTGCTAACAATGCCAAATCTGAATTCCTTGCCAATATGAGCCATGAAATCAGGACGCCGATGAATGCGGTTATTGGCATGACTTCATTATTGCTGGACAGCAACCTCAACGATGAACAACGGCGATGGGCGGAAATTGTTGGACGTTCCGGCGATTCGTTATTAACGCTGATTAACGATATTATGGATTTCACCAAAATCGAGGCCGGAAAATTCACCCTAGAATTGATCCCTTTCAGCCTATCTAAAATTATCGAAGAATGTATGGATTTGCTGGCGGTTACAGCAAAGGAAAAAAATCTGGAATTGTTGATGTATGCCGCCAATGAAATACCGGAAAATTTAATCGGCGATCCAGCGCGCGTGCGGCAAATATTGTTAAATTTATTGGGCAACGCCCTGAAATTTACTTTAGAAGGTTATGTTTTACTGGAAATCCAAACCAAATTCTTAGACACCAAAAAAATCGCCATTTCATTCATCATCAAGGACACCGGCATCGGCATCGCGCCCGATAAAATCGAACATATATTTACCATGTTCAGTCAGGCGGAAGCATCTACTACGCGACGTTTTGGCGGCAGTGGCCTTGGCCTTACAATTTGCAAAAGATTAACCGAAATGATGGGCGGCAACACTGAAGTTAGCAGCCAGTTGGGCAAAGGATCGATATTCTCATTTACTCTGCCTTTCGATATTGCGGATGAAAGCACCGGCACCAAGGAGCCAAGCGGATTTACACTGGAGAAAAAAGACATTTCCCAAGCCCGATTGTTGATTGTCGACGATTATCCAGTCAGCGCGGATATTTTATCTGCCTATTGCCGCAGCTGGAATATTCAACACAAAGCTGTCAACAGCTCGGCTGCGGCCTATCAAGAATTATTGGCCATGGCGGAAAAAGGCGAACCATATCACATCGCCCTTCTCGATTACCGCATGCCGGATCAAGACGGAAAAACATTGGGCCAGCGGATAAAATCCTCGCCGGCCATTCGCGAGACGGCGCTAGTTTTGTTAACATCCCACTTATATGCTGGCAGCCAAGCAGAGTTAACGGCCATCGGCTTTTCCGGGATGCTGACAAAACCGTATTATCCAACGGAAATTCAAAAAACCATCATTCTCATTTGGGATGCCTTGACCCGCAAACAACCGGTAAATTTCATCACTAGGCATTTTATTAAAGGCGGTTTCCAGGACCCACTATCCGAAACCCGTAAACAGAAATTACTGCAATTTCAAAATCGCAGAATTTTGGTGGTAGAAGATATGGCCATCAACCAAATGCTGATGACCAGCGTTCTGGCTAAATTCGGCTGTGTGACCGATATTGCGCATAATGGCGCTGAAGCCGTCGATATGTTCCAACAAAAAGATTATGATTTGGTTTTTATGGATTTCCACATGCCGGAAATGGATGGATTCGATGCCACCCGCTTGATCCGCCAGCATGAGCAAGATGCAAAATTAAAACGCCACCCGATTATCGCTTTGACCGCGGATGCGTTGGAAGGAGACCGGGACAGCTCCCTGGCAGCCGGCATGGATGATTATGTCAGCAAACCCGTGCAAATGGCCACGATCGAAAAAACATTGAAAAAACACCTGCATCCCAATGCGTAAGGGCGCGTAGTTTATTCTTTGTCTTCGTCGCGATGCGTGCGTTCGTATTTTTCGTGATTTTCTTGAGCTTCGAGGCACAAGGTTGCAATCGGCCGCGCTTCTAACCGGGCAAGACCGATTGGCGCGCCGGTTTCTTCGCAATAACCGTATTCGCCCTGTTCAATCCGTTCCATCGCCGCATCGATTTTGGAAATCAATTTCCGTTCGCGATCGCGGGTACGCAGTTCCAGCGCCATATCGGTTTCCAGCGAAGCCCGGTCGGTAATATCCGGCTGTTGCAGGCTTTCTTCCTGAATGTGATGCAGGGTTTGTTTGGACTCGCGCAAAATTTCTTCTTTCCAAGCAATCAATTTGCGGCGGAAATATTCCAAATGCGCCGGGCACATGTATTCTTCTTTGGTTGACGGTTTATAATCCGGCGCCAAGGTCAATACGGCAGTTTGCGTTTTTGCGTTCATTACATCATCCTAACAGGATTAAAGATCAAAAAAATATAGGGTTCCAGATAGGCCAGTTCAAGCGAAAATGTTTAGAATGATTCACAAATTGGCGTTTTATCCCCCTCTGAAAAGGGTATAAAAATCTTATAAATAAGCCTCTAATTTGGCCAATTCGACCAAAGCACGAGTTTCAATTTCATCGATAATTTCCAGCATCTTTGGGCTAACGCCGGCGTATTCCCGTTGGCGTTGCATCATATCCGCCAGGTTGCGCAGCCGCGAAACAGGCACGCCGCCCATCAATAAATCGTGCAAAACACCTTCTAGGACATCCAATACTTCCTCGCCATGCTGCCGCGCCTTGGCATTTTTATCGGTCGCCGATCCCATCGCCTGAAGCGATAACAAAGAATCGACGTTGCTGACGGCGGAAGTGGACAGAACGCTTTGTGCTTCTTCGGTTTCCTGCAAATGGCTGGCAAAAGTCGAGCCGCCGGCAGATTTGGTTTTACCGGTTTTGCGTATGCCAGCGCTGGAGGTGACGGAATCTGTCGATTTGATCTTCATGGATAACTCTGAATCTCTATTTAGAATATCGGACTTTTACACTAGCTACTATACCATACCAGATAAATATGTCCCCAATTGGACCAAAATCAGTAATTATGCAACGCCAGTATATGGCTTAAATACTTGAAATCAGGTGGGAATTTTTTGCCCACTTAAGGCATGTCTTACCCCTACCACCTCTCTAAAACCCAGAAATAATGCTTATTTTTCAATGATTTGTTTTGGCACGATCCTCGCAAGCAATAATACTGATTTATCAGCTTTTAACGAAAGAAAGCGAGTCGAGACATGTTTAGTTTTGGGGAAATTCGTAGAAAAATCATCTTATCGATCACTTTGATCGCGTACCTGATGTACGCCAGCCCAGTTGCCGCCATGTCGCGCATCAAAGATATCGCCGATTTCGAAGGCGTACGCGACAACATGTTGGTTGGTTACGGCTTGGTTGTCGGTTTGAATGGCACCGGCGATTCGCTCACATCTTCTGTTTTCACCAAAGAAAGTTTGATCGGTATGTTAGAACGTCTCGGCATCAATGCCCGGGATGATTCGTTGAAAACCAAAAACGTGGCCGCCGTTATGGTCACCGCAACTCTTCCTCCATTTTCCCGCCAAGGCAGCCGCATCGACATCACCGTCGCCACTATCGGCGATGCTAAAAGTTTGCTTGGCGGCACCTTGATGGTTACGCCCCTGCTCGGCGCTGATGGCGAAGTTTACGCCGTATCCCAAGGTCAAATCGCCGCCGGCGGATTTAGCGCCGAAGGCAAGGGCGGCAGCGTAACCCGCGGCGTTCCAACCAATGGCCGCATCGCCAATGGTGCGATTATCGAACGCGAATTACCGTTCCAAATGAAAGAATTGCAGACTTTGAAAATTGCCTTGCGCAATCCGGATTTCACCACATCTTCCCGCGTAGCTGAAGCGATCAACAGCTTTGTCGGCACAACCGCCGCCAAAGCCAATGATCCAGGCACCATAGTAATTGAAGTTCCAGAAAAATATCAAAAAGATTCCGTTGCGTTCATCACCGATATCGAACAATTGCGCATCGCACCAGATCAATTGGCCCGCGTCGTAATTGACGAACAATCCGGCATTATCGTTATGGGTGAAAATGTCCGTATCAACACGGTTGCCATCGCCCAAGGCAATTTGACCATCAAAATTACCGAAGCGCCGCAAGTATCGCAACCGAACGCTTTTTCTGAAACTGGCGATACCGTCACCGTCGACCGTACCAAAATCGAAATCGACGATGATTCGGAAAAACGCATGACCATCATGCGCGCCGGTATTTCGATTCAAGATTTGGTCGTAGGCCTCAATGCCCTTGGCATTGGCCCGCGCGACATGATCAGCATCTTGCAAGCAATCAAAGCTGCCGGCGCGATGCAAGCCGATATCGAGGTGATGTAATGGATATCGGAACTCCCGCAACTGTATTAGATATGATGCGCCCGGAAGCGAAATTGCCGAACGCATCGGCAACACCGAAAAATCTGCCAGCAATTAAAAAAGCGGCGCAAGAATTCGAATCGGTATTTCTAAGCGAAATGATGCAGCATATGTTTTCCGGCATTAAGCCTAATAAAACATTCGGCGGCGGCCATAGCGAAGATATTTACCGTTCGATGCTGGTTCAAGAGTATGCCAATGCCATGAGTAAACAAGGCGGAATTGGCGTCAGCGATGCGATCATGAAAGAGATGATCAAAATGCAAGGAGCTGCCCAATGACCAAAACCATAGCGGTTGAAAACAAAAACGACTTTATCGATTTGTTGATCGGTGTCAGCGAACAATTGATCAATGTGATCAGCGAAGAAAACTCACTTTTGAAAGACCGCAAATACAATACCGCCGGCGGTTTGCAAAATGAAAAAGCCCGCCTAAGCTTTGCTTACGAAAATCAAATCCGCGTTTTGCGCGAAAATCCGGCCGTTGTGGCTTCGATCAGCCCTGATCAGAGAATTTTGTTAAATGATTTGGCTGCCCGTTTTGATGAAGCCGCCAGTGAGAACCTGCATTTATTGGCAGCGGCCAGACATGTAAATTTACGCGTTCTCGAAGCTATTCGCGACGCGGCAATAGAACAAGTAACCAGTACACGCGGTTACAGCAACCCGACCAACGCCCCTATTGCCAGCAAAGGCAATAAAGAAGCGCTGTCGGTTACTTTGGATCAGCGTTTATAGGTTTATTTAGAAAAGGATCGCTCCTATGTCACTCACCCTCGCCATGCGCAATGCCCTGTCCGGCATGAATTTAAACCAGTTTGGTCTGGCGGTGACGTCGAACAATATTTCCAACGTCAACACGCCTGGCTATACCCGCAAAATCGTCCAGCAAATGAGCCGTTCCGTCGGCGGCATTGGCGGCGGCGTCGATATCGCCGCGGTTTCGCGCCGGGTCAATGAAGGTTTGATCAAGGAATTGCGCACCCAAATGAGCCGTATGGGCTTGAATAATATGCAAGGCACCTATCTGGCCCGCGTTCAAGACAGTTTCGGCACGCCTGGTTCCGCCAACGCGATTAATGCCAATATCGGCCGTTTTGCCGCTTCGTTCGAAGCTTTGGGCGTTAATCCGCAAAATACCCAAACACAAACCGACACCGTCAACGATGCCGTGCGTATGGCCAGACAAATCAATTCCATGGCAACCAGCACCAATAATCTGCGTGGTCAAGCCGATCAAGACATCGCCAGCGTCGTTACCAGAATCAATGAACTGGCCGAACAAATCGACTCTTTGAATGACGAGATCGTACAGGGCATCAACAATACCGCCGGCGGCCAATCGGTCACCGATGCTCAAGACCGCCGCGATCAAGCGTTGCGGGAATTGTCGGAATTGGTCGATGTTGCAACTTATACCCGCAGCGATGGCCGGACCATGGTCACCATCGGCGGTTACAGCTTGGTCGGCGACGATGTGCAAACCGTAGCATACACCGCCGCTTCGGTGGTGAACCCTTCTACTGCATTCGGCGCGATTACCATTGGTGGTGCTGGCGACTTAACTTCACGCGTTACCAGCGGGAAACTAAAATCGCTAATTACTTTGCGCGATACGACTTTACAAAATTATATGCAACAATTGGATACCATGGCATTAGCGTTGCGCGATCGCGTCAATGCGGTTCATAACGACGGTACTTGTGTTCCAGCGCAACGCACCTTAACTGGCACGCAAACCGGTCTTGCCGCCGGCACTGTTTTTCCAGCCAGTACTGGATCAGTCCGTATTGCGATTACCGATGCCAATGGCGCCATCGTACGCGTTATCGATTATGCTTTACCAGCGGCTGCTTCTACCGTTGGTGCAGTGACCACGGCGATCAACGCCGCCCTTGGCGCGGATGGAACCTGCACGATTAACGCCAGCGGCCAAGTAGTTATCCAAGCCACCAACGCCGCCAACGGCGTGGCTATTAATGAAAATACCGGCCAAGTCGGCGCCACCGGCCAAGGTCTATCCCATTATTTCGGCCTGAACGATTTCTTCACCGGCACCGACAACGCCGGATTACACGGCGACTTAGCGATGGCGCTTGCAGTTAATCCAACCTTGGTATCAAACCCGGGTTACATTTCACGCGGAGATCTGTCTTTGACTGCCGTGGCCACTGAAAACGGCGTTGCCCCGGGCGATGGTTCGGTCGCGCAGCGTTTGGCCGGTGTTTTCACAACACAATATTCCTTTGCTTCGGTTGGCGGCATGCCGGCAATGACCAATACGATCGGCAATTTCAGCGCTGCGCTGATTGCATTTAACGCAGGCCTCGCCGCATCCGCCATATCGGATTATGAGATTTCGCAAACCACATTGAACAATTTGGACCAACGCATTGGCAGCGATAGCGGCGTCAGCATCGACGAAGAAATGTCCAACATGGTGGTTTTGGAAAATGCCTATAACGCATCGGCACAGGTGATCCGCACCGTGAACCAGATGTTCGACGAATTAACCAGAATCTTAGGATAATAACAGGAGGGTACGATCATGAACAAAAAAACTAAAATGTCCAATTACTCTTTATACAAACGCAATTTCTTGTCGGACGATTTAATTGAAAACAAAGAATCCGACAATTGCGACGTTGCAAAGAACCCGTCTTTGGCAAAACGCAAAATGACTTTTACCGCTGCATTAATGAGGTAGTATCATGGCTTTCCGTGTCGGCGATTTCGCAAAGTTCAGCAGCATCAATCTGCTGATTCAAAACTCGCAAGCGCGGGTATCGGCCTTGCAAATTCAGGCCGCCACCGGCCGCCGCGGCGAAAGCTATTCCGACATTGCGCCTGCGGCCAACCAAGCCCTTAGCCTGGAAAACAGTTATATGCGCGTCAAGCGTTATCAAGACAATATTAGTCTTGCCGATCAGAAAATCGATGACTTTGAATCGGCCATGGCCAGCATGCAGGATATTGCCGAACAATTTAAAACTTTGCTGACCGGCGCATTGAATGCGAACAATGCCGACTTGATTTCGCTCAGCACCCAAGCCCAATCGATGCTGGACAGCATCCAAAACAGCCTAAACAAACAGGTGGACGGAAAATATTTATTTGCCGGCAGCATGACCAATACCCGGCCCGTGGATACCACGCGTTGGGGCGCGCCAATGCCTATTCCAACGAACTTTAACGCGCCGGCGGCCTATACGGTTCCAGCATTGCCGGCAACACCGACCACATTTCCAGTTGTCATTGGCGCGAACGCCACATCGGAATATTTTGGTTACTATATGGGCAACACCGCAACGCAAACCATTCGCGCGGATGATAATTTGTCGGTGTCGATCGGCACCACTGCTTCTAATCCAGCTTTTGCACAGTTGATTTATGCCTTGCGTCTGGCTGCGACAATCGGCGCGGCGCCAACGGCGGAACAAAACGACCGCTTGGAAGGCGCCAACACCATTATGACCACCGTTATTGGCAGCTTGGCCGATATTCGTTCCAATATCGGCGCGCAGGGCAGATTATTGCTCGACACTAAAGAATCGCATGGCGCCTATCTGGGCAAGGTCGAAGATCTGGTGCAAGACTTGCAATCGGCCGATATTCCACAGACCATGGCCCGGCTTAGTGCAGAACAGACACAGCTAGAGGCTTCTTTTATGACTATTTCGCGGCTTAATCAGGTAAGCCTTGTGAACTTCTTACGTTAATTTTAATATGGAGCGTCGTATGCTTAACCAAGGATGTGCAACAAAAATGGCCCCAAACGATCCAGCCCCACCGGCCATGCAAGCCGAAACCACCTCCGATAACCCGAATGTGGTTCGGATTACCAATAATTTAGGCACTTTTGAATACGACCGCAGCCTGGCGATCAATTTTCCAATCGGCATCGTCGGATTTCCAGATGTGCATGAATTCGGCCTGGCAACCTTGCCGAATATGCCGCAATTCAATTTGTTACAGTGTTTGGCTGAACCGCGCCTTTCTTTTATCGTATTGCCGACCGATCCCGACACCGCCCCAATCGACGCCGAGGATTTAAAAGAAGCCGCCGATACTTTAGGCATTCAAAAATCGGATTTGGTGGTTATGTTCGTTATCACCATCCGCACATTGGCCCCTGGCCAAGGCATTACCATGTCGATCAACCACCGCGCCCCTATTTTGGTCGACAGCGCCCGCCGGATTGCCCGCCAATTCGTGCTTTCAAACAACAAATATTCCGTTCAACACGTGATTGGTTAAGTTAGCAATTTAAGCTTTGCTTAACTTTTACTAGACTATAAGGGATAATAAGGTCCCTCCCTAAGGTTTTTACTCTCATGGTTGCACCACACGAAATCGGTAAAATGGACGCCATTATTTTATGCGGCGGCCTTGGCACGCGCTTGCGCGAAGAAACCGAATTCAAACCCAAACCGATGGTCGAAGTCGGCGGCCGCCCGGTTTTGTGGCACATCATGAAACATTACCATTCTTTTGGAATTAAAAATTTCATTTTATGCCTTGGATACAAAGGCGATGCGATCCGCGATTATTTCTTGAACTATCACTTTAGGAACAGCGACTTCGCGATTGATTTTTCAACCGGTGATGTCGAAACCCTGACCAATACCTACCGCGAAGACTGGCGGATCGTATTGGTGGAAACCGGCCGCGATACATTGACCGGTTCCCGCATCAAACGGGCGCTGAAATATGTACGCAACGATATATTCATGGCGACGTACGGCGATGGCGTCTCCAACATCGATTTAAAGGCATTATTGGACACGCATCAACGCGCGCAAAAATTGGGCACGGTTTCCGCCGTGCGCCCATCGTCCCGGTTCGGCGAACTTGGCATTCAAGAGGGCATGGTCAACAGCTTTGCCGAAAAACCGCAAGTGGCCGAAGGCTGGATCAATGGCGGGTTCATGGTATTGAACAAAAAATCTTTCGATCATGTCGATGAAGATTCAACCGACATCAGTTTGGAAAACGGCGTTTTGGAAAAACTGGCCCGCGACGATGAATTGGCAGTGTATCAGCATGGCGGATTCTGGCAATGCATGGATACATACCGCGAAATGGAAATGCTGAACAATATGTGGAACAAGGGTCAGGCGCCATGGCGTCTGTGGTAGGCGCATGTTTTCTTTTCTTTCCCGTCCCAAATCCACCCTTCCCCACCCCTTAGATAAAAATTTCTGGCAACATAAACGCGTTTTCATCACCGGCCATACCGGTTTTATCGGCGGCTGGTTGTATTTCTGGTTGCGCGATATGGATGCGGAGTTGGCTGGATTCGCCCTTTCCCCATCCAGCAATCCAAGTTTTTATGACCTGTCTGGCATTAAAAATTCTGGCGAACATTATATTGCCGATTTGCGTGATGCCAATGCCGTCAAAAAAGCCGTCACCGAATTCAACCCGCATATTATTTTGCACCTTGGCGCGCAGGCGTTGGTCCGCCCCGCATTCAAAGATCCAGTCGATACATTTTCGACCAACGTCAATGGCACGATTCATGTTCTCGAGGCCGCGCGGCAATGCAAGGAACTGCAAGCGGTTTTGATTTTCACCACCGATAAGGTTTATGAAAATATCGAAGTTCAGCGTGGTTATAGCGAAGATGATAAATTAGGCGGTTACGAACCTTATGGCGCCAGCAAGGCTTGCGCGGAAATCGTGACATCGTCTTATTGGCATAGTTATTTCAAATCACGCCAGATTCCATTTGCCACGCTGCGTGCCGGCAATGTGATCGGCGGCGGCGATTGGTCGGTCGATCGGTTGATTCCGGACGCGGTGCGTGCCTTTGGCAGTGGTCAGCCATTAATTCTACGTCACCCGCAATCGGTGCGGCCATGGCAGCATGTGCTGGAACCTTGTTATGCCATTATGCGTATTGTCGAAGAAATTACAGAGCATAAATCGCCGCTTTTATCTTTTAACATCGGCCCCGATGCCCGCGATTGCCAAACCGTGGGTTGGATTGCCGACCGTTTTGTGGCAGAATGGAATACGCAATTGAATACCAAGGCCACATGGCAACATGTGCCGGACAACACCATATACGAAGCAAAATTATTGATGCTGGATAATCGCCTTGCCCGTAAAACGCTGGGTTGGAATCCGCGCTGGACCACGGAACAAGCGATTCAACAAACCGCGCACTGGTACGCGGCGCAGCAAAAAAATAAAAATATCGAAACCACCACGCGTGGACAGATTATGGAATTTATCAATGGGGATCACCATGGCTAATGTATCGAATCTCGCCGCGAAACAGGAAAAACTGGCGCCAAAAAATACCTGCCGTTTTTGTCAAAGCAATTTATCGCAAAGCCTGTGCGATTTGGGGATGAGCCCGCCATCCAACCGGTATTTGCGCGAAGACCAATTAAAAGACATGGAACCGTTTTATCCATTGCATGCCTATGTGTGCGACCAATGTTTCCTGGTACAATTGGAGCAATTCCACACCGCCGAGGAAATATTCGCGCACGATTATGCCTATTTTTCCTCCTATTCCAGCAGCTGGATCGCCCATTGCGCCAAATATTGCGAGCAAATGCAGAAACAATATGGCATCGGCAAAAGCTCGCTGGTGATCGAAATCGCCAGCAACGATGGATATTTATTGCAGAATTTCGTCAAGGCTGGAATCCCGGCCCTGGGCATTGAACCGGCCGCGAATGTGGCCAAAGTCGCGATTGAAAAAGGCGTGCCGACACGAGTTGAATTTTTCGGTGTCTCTTGCGCCAAGAAATTAGTATCCGAAGGCCGCCAGGCAGATTTATTGCTGGGCAATAACGTGCTCGCCCATGTGCCGGATTTGAATGATTTCGTAGCGGGATTGAAAATCTTGCTGGCCCCGAAAGGCATTATCACTTTCGAATTTCCGCATTTGTTGAAACTGATGCAGGAAAATCAGTTCGATACGATTTATCATGAACATTTCTGTTATTTCTCCCTGCTCGCCATCGCCAAGGTATTTGCGCATCATGGTTTAATCATATTCGATGTCGAAGAATTGCCAACCCATGGCGGATCGTTGCGTATTCACGCCTGTCATCAAGGCCATCGCCCACTAACCGATGGATATCAGGCAGTGCTGAAAAAAGAATTGGCCTATGGCCTAGATCAAGTCTCCACCTATGAAAAATTTGCACAGCAAGTGCGCGTGACCAAGCAAAAATTGCTGGAATTCCTGATCGAAGCCAAACAAAAAGGCAAAAAAATCGCCGGATACGGCGCTGCCGCCAAAGGCAATACATTATTGAATTATTGCGGCATTCGCGGCGATTTCCTGGATTATGTGGTGGATCTAAATCCACATAAACAAAATATGTTTTTACCCGGAACGCACATCCCGATCTTTGCACCGGAAAAATTGAAACAAACCAAGCCGGATTATGTTTTGATCCTGCCATGGAATATCCGCGACGAAGTCGCCAACCACCATGCCTATATCAAGGAATGGGGGGGCAAGTTCGTCGTGCCGATTCCAGAAGTGAAAGTATTATAGTGAAATTTATCGCCACATCTCTTGTGGGTTTATATGTTATTGAACCCGAATTGCAAACTGACGAACGCGGTTTTTTCGCGCGCACTTGGTGCGGTGAAGAATTTATCAAACAAGGACTGAATCCCAAATTGGCTCAGTGCAATGTTTCGTTCAATAATAAGGCCGGTACGTTGCGCGGCCTGCATTATCAAATCGCCCCGCGCGAGGAAGCCAAGTTGGTCCGTTGCACCATGGGCGCGATTTTTGATGTGGCCGTCGATATTCGCCCGGATTCCGATACATATTTAGAATGGTTCGGCGTGGAACTGACCGCCGAAAACAGATGCGCGATGTACATCCCCGAAGGTTTCGCGCACGGGTTTCAGACGTTGACCGATAACAGCGAAGTATTTTACCAAATGGCTGAATTTTATTATCCGGAATTGGCCAAAGGCCTGCGCTGGGATGATCCAAAAATCGGCATCGATTGGCCGAAAATCACCCACCGGATCATATCGGACCGAGATTTGGCTTATTCCTTATTATAAGCCACTACTTAGCTCTTCCCCTTACTTATCCTTGGTTATATTATTTCGTTACCGAATTTGTTCTTGAGATTCGGCATATTTTTATACTAGGCTCATTTCCAGCAACCTAACCATATAGAATAGAGGGTGAGATGAGCTGGATATGCGACGTTGTTGATTATAACCAACGCACCGAAACAGCGTGGTTAACTTCCCGTAAGCCGGAAATAGTTTGGGTTGGCCAGGACGGGCAAAATTTTGATACGACTGTAAACCAAGCAACAGACACCTTAATCAGCCACATCGAAAGGCAAAAAAGAACTGTTTCCCCATTAGTTTTGCTGGCTTATGCTTGCCGCGCGGATGAAGCCATTAAAGCGCGGCAAGATGCGCCAATCGCGCTCGACGTTTTCTGTTTAATTTGTTTAATACCGAATGAAAAAGGATGGCGTTCGCATCCCGTATTAAGGGAATTCTTTAACGAACAACGCACCGCCGTAGATTTTGCGCATTTCTGGCACACGGTTTTATCGCCGGATCAAAGAACATTAATTGCTGCACATATAGTCCGTACCTGCCAAAGCGAAGTTTTATTGCAAACAAGACAAGGGCATATAAATTTTAACTGGCCACTGATGGATCGTATTTATCAAACTTTAGTACCTGAAAACATGACACAAGATGATGCGATTCGAGCTGCTCAAGCTTATGGCAGCGCAAAAGACTCAAGTTACCTTGACCAGAACATTAGCAGCGCCAATTACATCATTGAGAATGCTGAACGTTTATGCACAATACTTTTACCAACAGCGATTCCATACCGAGATTCTTTACGGGAAATCCAAAAGCGCAGGCACGTTGCCGCAAATCCAGCCCCTGCCCCGGTTCTTCCTAGAAAAATAAGAAATACCAGGGCTCTTGTTGCCCAAAAATAAGCGGGACTATTCGCTGGCGGCTTTTTTCTTGGGCGCGCGTCTGGCCTTTGGTTTGGCTGGTTTTTCTGCCGTCTCGCTCGCATCGCCACCCGCCGCTGCTTTCTTCGCGCCAGCTTTGGCGATTTTAGCATCCAATAATTCCACCGCTTGATTCAAATCCACCGTATCGGGATCGACCGATTTCGGGATCGAGGCATAGGTTTTACCCCATTGCACATACGGCCCGAAACGGCCCTTGCCGGATTTGATCGGCTTGCCGTCGGTTGGGTGATTGCCCAACACCTTGGCCGGCGTTACCGCGACGCGGTTGTTGGACGGTTTATCCTTTGCCTCAGCGATCACCACGACCGCGCGGTTGATGCCGATCGTGAAAATATCTTCGGCTGGCGGCAAGGTGACATATTTCGCGCCATGTTTCAGGAACGGCCCGAAACGGCCAAGCCCGACTGCGATCATTTCGCCGCTTTCCGGATGTTTGCCGATATCGCGTGGCAATGCGAGCAAGATCAGCGCTTTTTGCAAATCGATATCGTTCGGCGACACGTTTTTCGGCACGGCCATGCGTTTCGGCTTTTCCCCTTTTTTCACCGCTTCGCCCAATTGCACATAAAAACCGTACGGACCCTTGCGGATCGTGACCATCATGCCGGACACGGAATCGACGCCCAATTCTTTTTGATTTGGAAAATCGGCGGTACCAGTGCCGTCATCGGCTTGGGCGACCGCCAATTGTTTGGTGAATTTACATTCCGGATAATTCGAGCAGCCGATAAAGGCGCCGAATTTACCCAGTTTCAATCCCAAACGGCCGCCATCGGACGGACATTTGCGCGGATCGCGGCCATCGGTTTGCGGCGGGAAGAAATGCGGACCCAGTTCGGCATCCAAACGATCAATGACCTGTGTGATCGTTAAATCTTTGCAAGATTCGATATTGCCGGTGAAATCACGCCAGAAGTCGCGCAACACTTGTTTCCAATTTAAATTGCCAGCGGAAATATCGTCCAGCTGTTCTTCTAAACCTGCGGTAAATCCATATTCCACATAGCGGGTAAAATATTCCGATAAGAATGTCGTGACCACGCGGCCGCGATCCTCGGGGATAAAGCGTTTTTTATCGATGCGGACATAATCGCGGTCCTGCAATACCTGAATGATGCTGGCATAGGTCGATGGACGGCCAATGCCCAATTCTTCGAGCTTTTTAACAAGGCTGGCTTCGGAATATCTTGGCGGTGGCTGAGTAAAATGCTGATCGCCGCGAATATTTTCCTTCGCGGTTTTCTCGCCGACTTCCAATGCCGGTAAACGTCCGCCTTCTTCTTTGTCGTCGGCATCGTCCAAGGTTTCTTGATACAATTTCAAGAATCCGTCGAACACAACGACCGATCCGGTTGCGCGGAAAATGCTTTTTCCATCTGTGCTTTTTAAATCGGCGCCGACTTGATCCAATACCGCGCTTTCCATTTGGCAGGCAACGGTGCGTTTCCAGATCAATTCGTACAAACGATGTTGTTCGCCGTCCAAATATTTTTCCATTTGTTGCGGCGTTCTGAAAATATCGGTTGGGCGGATCGCTTCGTGCGCTTCTTGGGCGTTTTTCGCCTTGCTGACATAAGCGCGCGGGGAATCCGGCAAATAATTCTTTCCGTAATCGCGTTCAATGAAACGGCGAGCCTGGCCAATCGCTTCGCCCGACAATGTGATACCATCGGTACGCATATAGGTGATCAAACCAACGGTCTCGCCGCCAATTTCAACGCCTTCGTATAATTGCTGCGCCAAACGCATAGTGCGGGATGCGGTTAGGCCTAATTTCCGCGATGCTTCTTGTTGCAAAGTCGATGTGATGAACGGCGCGTATGGATTGCGGCGTACGGTTTTCTTTTCAATATCGTCAACGGTAAATTGTTGCGATTGCAGGGCGGCGAGAATTTTATCCGCCGCATCCTTGTTACCGATATCGAACTTGTCTAATTTTTTGTCGAAATGGGTTAAACGCGCTTCGAAACTTTGGCCCTTGGCGGATTTGAAGGTGCCCAAAATGCTCCAATATTCTTGGGGCTTGAACACTTCGATTTCAGATTCGCGTTCGCAAATCAAACGCAGCGCCACCGATTGCACCCGCCCCGCCGAACGCGAGCCCGGCAATTTGCGCCACAAAATCGGCGAGATATTGAACCCGACCAAATAATCCAGCGCGCGGCGCGCCAAATAGGCGTCGACCAATTGCGAATCGATATCGCGGGCATGGTCGAATGCTTCCTTGACCGCTGCCTTGGTAATTTCATTGAACGTCACCCGGCGGACATTCACGTCCTTAAGTGCCCGTTTTTCTTGTAAAACTTCTTTCACGTGCCAGGAAATCGCTTCCCCTTCGCGGTCCGGATCGGTCGCCAGATATAAAGTATCGGCGTTTTTAAGGGCGCGGACGATTTCGGCGATACGTTGTTCGCCCCGGTCATCCAGGTTCCAGATCATGGAAAAATCTTCGTCCGGTTTTACCGAACCGTCTTTGGATGGCAGGTCGCGGATATGGCCAAAACTGGCGATGACGGTATAATCCGACCCCAGATACTTATTAATAGTCTTGGCCTTGGCTGGCGATTCGACGATGACGACGTTGCTCACCTGGTATCCCCTCAAAGTTATAAAGTTGTCTCTTATACTCTAATGATAGAATAATGCAACTTTATTTCCAGGGAAGCGCTGTAAACGGCCTGCCAGCTCGAGTTCCATGATCACAGAAAGCACGATTGGCGCGGGCAAACCGGACATCCGTATGATGTCATCCACAGGGGTTGGGGTGGCGCTTAGAAGCTCCAATATAATAGGTGTGGCGTCAGCGATCATCTGTTCCGCCTTTTCTTCGGTAAAGGCCAACGCCTTGAAAAATACGTCTGATTTGGTTTCAACCGATGGCGCCTGGATGCGGCGTAAGACTTCGAGAATATCCGCCGCCGATTCGACCAAGGTCGCGCCTTGTTTGATCAAACTGTTGGTGCCCTGACAACGCGGATCCAGCGGTGATCCGGGTACGGCAAATACTTCGCGGTTTTGATCCAGCGCGCAGCGCGCAGTGATCAACGATCCCGATTGCAATGCCGCCTCGATCACAACGACGCCGAGCGATAAACCGGAGACAATCCGATTACGGCGCGGGAAATGCCGCGCTTGCGGGTTGATGCCCCACTGAATTTCGCTGACTAGAACGCCTTGATCCGCGATTTGATCGTATAGGTTTTGATTATCCGGCGGATAAACTTGATCAACGCCGCCCGCCATGACCGCAATCGTTCCGGTGCGCAGTGCGGCCAAATGTGCCGATGAATCGATGCCGCGCGCCAGACCCGATGCGACGATATACCCTGCACTCCCCAATTCCCCAGCCAGTTTTTCGGTAAATTTACGCCCAGCGGCAGAAGCATTGCGTGTGCCAACAATGGCGACACAAGGTTTTTGCAGCAAATGCCCATGGCCGCGCACCGACAGGATCGGCGGCGCATCCTCGATTTGTTTCAGCAATGGCGGATATTCTGCCTCGGCCGCGACGATAATACGCGCACCGCCCTTTTCATGCGTTTTCAATTCCGCTTCGGCATCGGCCAGGGTGCAGATTTTCAAATTGCCATTTTTGCCGCCACGCCGCGCCAAATGCGGTAAGGCCTCGATCGCTTTTTTCGCGGTGCCGAACCGTTGCAGCAATTGATAAAAAGTAATCGGCCCAACGTTTTCACAGCGAATCAACCGCAACCAATGCAGTTTTTCTTCCGAAGAAACCGAAGGTTGCGCCGCATAATTTGGCGCGGTGTTAGAGCGGAACGCCGGTGCCGTCATCTTGGTTATCCTGCCGTGGTGCGGATTTTTTCTTTAAATCGATCTTGGTTTCGCTGCCATTCAGCAGCCGTTGGATATTGGTTTTATGTTTGGCAATAACGATCACCGCGATAATACAAATCGTAATAAATAACGTACCGGAAAAATCGAACACATATTTGCCGATGAACGGCGCGATAAAAGTTGCGACAATTGCCGAAAGCGATGAATATTGAAAACTAAATGCCATTCCCACCCAAATAATGAATAACATCAACCCCCATACCGGATTGATCATGACGAAAGCGCCGAATGTGGTTGCAACGCCCTTGCCGCCCTTGAATTTCAGCCAGACTGGGAAAATATGCCCCAGCACCACCGCCAACGCCGATATAGCCGTGTAATAGTCTTTTAATTCCATCAAATGGCTGGGCATTAAAACGTGTGTGCCCAGATATATCGCACCCGCGCCCTTTAAAGCGTCCAACAATAATGTCAGCGCTGCAAGCCCCTTGCGTCCGGTGCGCAGTACGTTGGTGGCGCCGATATTGCCCGATCCGATTTTTCGAATATCGCCGAGGCCCGCATATTTGGTAACGATCAAGCCGAACGGAATCGCGCCGATAAAATAGCAAAATAAAAACACGAACGTCAGACTGATCAAATCGAATATAGTCATTATTTACCCGTTAAAATCCATTCCAAAATCGCCATGCGCATCGCAACGCCGGCGCTGACCTGATCCAGAATAATACTGTGTTTTGGATTATCGGCCACCGCCGAATCAATTTCAACCCCGCGATTCATTGGGCCGGGGTGCATCACCAAAACGTCCGGTTTGGCATGTTTCAATTTTTCCGTATCGAGCCCATAATGAAACGCATATTCGCGTTCATTCGGGATTTCATCGGTTTGCATGCGTTCTTTTTGAATGCGCAACATCATCACGATATCGGCATCCTTGATCCCTGCCCGCAGATCGGTGAAACTTTGCACCTGTCCGCCAAAATAATTTGGCGGCATCATCGATTGTGGCGCGATCACGCGCACCTTCGCGCCCATTTTCAAAAGGATTGGAATATTGGACCGCGCCACGCGGCTGTGCGCGATATCGCCGCAAATGGCGACCGTCAATCCAGCGATATTTTTCTTGTGCTGACGCATGGTCATCACATCCAACAAACCTTGGGTTGGATGTTCGTTATTGCCATCGCCCGCATTGATAATCGGAATTTGCAACTGTGGCGCCAATTCTTTTAAAATACCGGTTTCCGGATGCCGGATCACAAAACACGATGCGCCCATCGCCTGAATATTTTGCAACATATCCAGGAATGTCTCTCCCTTGTTCAAACTGCTGCGATCGATGGCAACGTTAATGACATCGGCACCAAGCCGTTTGGCCGCGACTTCGAATGAAATACGGGTGCGTGTGGAATCATTAAAAAATAAATTGACCACGAACTGGCCCAACAGGATTTTTTTCAAATCCGCCGGCGTGTATTTGTTGTTTAAATCATCCGCGCGCTGAAACAGCGATTCGATTTGATTCAGCGGTAAATTAGCGGTGCTTAATAAATGGCGTGGTTCTGCGGACATGCCGCATGGTTATAATTTATTAACCGGCATTGCGCAAGGCGGGATGGTTCTTGGAGGAGTAAAAATTACTCTAAGTTTTGATTTAAAAATTCAAAACCACCACCAAAGAACATCCAAGCGGCAATCACGATGATCGGGATAATGATCAAGAACCACACCCAACCCGCAATACGCCAACTGGCGGCGGATCCAAAAACTTCGTTCCAATCTGTGTCGTCGTCACTCATAAGGTTTAGTATAGCGTTCATATCAGGGGTTTTTGGCCAAAATATTTGAATTCACGGTTAATATTACTGTTGACAGCGGCAAAATTGTAATTTCCTTAAAAGATATTTAGTGCACAGGAATAAAAGAAAGTTAATATTCGCTTTTGTTAATCCCCCGGGGTTGGTATATAAGAGATTCGATTACGCGCGGAATTACAGTCCGCGCCACAACGCCCAAATCGCCGAGGCAATTAGGGTTGATGTGGCGGCTAATTACCGAGGCGTAAAATACGAGGCCTAGCACCTCGTTGAGATTTTTATAATGCGGAGACGTGCCACCGTGAGCGCAAAGCGCGAGCGGCAAATAAAAAGGCCACGTCGAAGCGTATGCGGAGACGTGGCCGAGTGGCTGAAGGCGGCGGTTTGCTAAACCGTTATACGGTTGTAAAGCCGTATCGAAGGTTCGAATCCTTTCGTCTCCGCCATTGAGTTCCGCACAAGTTGGCGGGTTCGCGTATTCGGCGGAATTGATCCGAGATTTCAAACGCTTGTGGCGAGGTTTTATTCTCCGCTACCCACACAAGCCTACATTCTCCAGGACATTTAAAAAATTATAGGCCATTTTCTCCGACCATTTCCCGCCAGTTCGCCTTTTGGTAATATGGCGAGAGAAAAATAGCGAAAGGCGAAGTGGGTTTGGTGCGAGACTCTTTGCACTAAGATTCGGCCCCGAGTAGGACTTTCTTAAAAGCAATCCCACATTTAAATTTTCTATCTTCTGTTAAGTATTTATGGCTATTCATTAGCTCGTACTGCGACATGAATGGCAAATCTTTAATTCCAAAGTTTTCGGCCTCATGAAGCACACAAAATATGATTTTGTAATCCCCCTCTAAAACATCAATGCTTTTCTCAGGAATTATGGATTTAAAAATTGCTTTATTTTTACCCGCATTGACTTCATCGGTATTTGTTTCAATCCAATCTGTCATTTCTTTACGACAAACCGCATCCGTTGAGAACGCTCTTGAATAAAATCGTCCTTGAGTAAATAAATGACTAATAGATGATGCGCCGGATGAATATTTTTTGACGTGTATTAAATGCTTATCTGCAGATAATAAGTCGCATACCTCATATTTTTTTTCTGAAGCAATTGTTATCTTTGCCTGATCGAACAAAAACAAAGATCCAGAACTCTGACACGCGGCAGCATTGTATATTTCCTCCCTATTTTGATTCCTTTCAGAATCAAATATTCTTATATTGCTAGGAAGATAATCCACACTCATATTTAAGTTGTTGCTTTGAAAATATCTTTTAACTTTTTCTTGCAAATCATTTGAAACTTCTCGCCACTGGCCATTTGACAATATGTATATTTTCTCATTAAGAGTGACTTCTGCCACCACGCATTGATATGCATCCCATTTTTCATAGGTTTTTTCTTGTTCGTGGTCATAAGTGTATATAGGCCATGACTTAATTGTAGATATTTTAAGATTAGCAATGCGCCGCCTTGGGGCGGCAATCAAATCATGTATATTTAAATCTTCAAATAAGGGGGGTGTTACTTGCCCTTCTTTCTTTTTATAACAATATGAAATATCGCTAAACTCTACAAACTCAGGAGGCGCAAGGTGGATCTTAGAAAAATTTTTATTGGATATTGTTTTGCATAGGATCGTATCTAGTTGATCTGTAATTTCTGGATCAGTTTCATGTCTCAATATATCATATACCTTAAAATCAGTCTGCTTATAGTCTTCGGAATGATACCTTTCCTCCATCTTCTTACATAGCTCTACTAATTTTGCCCAATCAAGAGGAGCATTTTCCGCAAACTTAAGAGAAATGCTGTCTTTGCCTTTAAATGAATCAATTATATTTTTGTAATCTTTATGCACACACCCAGAAATGGTGCGTAATAATTCGGATTCATTATTGATACCGAAAACTTTTAAATTAGCGCCCGTACTTGCCTGGCGCTCCGTTTGCTGACTAATGGATTCGTGTACAGTGGTCTGAATTTTTCTTAGATCATCTATATCACAAATATTCATACCCACCTTGATACCAAAGTCTCTGGTAATATGATTCTTATCAAGGTAGCTGTCCCCATGTTGGCCAAAAGTAGCTACATAGCAAATATATGTATTTTCTACCTTAATTTTTATAGCCAATATTGCCCTAGGAAACTTATTGAAGGCGCTATATCTATATTTAGTCTCAGAAAAAGCTGAATTAAGAAAGGCAATCCAAGGCACCTGACTTTCTGTTTTTTCTGCTCCTCCACCTACCGCATATTTAATGTATGCTTCGTACCCAGCGGCTTCATTATTAATATGATCATAATTAGATAAATCACCTTTTAAAAATGCACCAAAATCTCTACCAACTTTTATTTTATATAGGTTAACCTTTTTCAATTCTGTCATTTAATAGCTCAAAATAAAAACTAAGTAGATTTAAGAAACAACATTGTCGGCGATCATTTCTCTTAGACTTTCTATACTTAAGCGTGTTCCTAAGACCTGCAGTAACTCGCTCAGCTCTTTCACTTCCTTGAGACGCGGGTCTGGAACTTTGGGCTTTAGCTTCAGATAACTATCCAAACAAAGAATCAGCTCATCTCTAATCCAAGGGGGATTACGCATTCTATTCTACATCCGCCGAATTTAATGCCGTTGAAGTGTCAACGATTTTTGGTAAATTTTCCGCCAGTGCCAATACTACATATGCGGCCCCACGGGCCGCCATTTTCCGAAAATCATCGGCAAACTCGGCAATATTGTTGACATTATTTTGATTGGCAGCATCCGAATGCTTCTTAAAAGATCGTTCAAAACCTAGCATTAATATCCTCATGCCAAGAATATATTTTTCTGTAACAACGTCTTTAGCCACCTTTCCACGTTGCTGCATTCTATATTTCAAATGATAAACATTATCATAATTAATTTTATATATGACTTCATTATCTCCTAGATCTTGGATATAACCACCCTCATTCTCATCAAAACCCTCGGGCCATTGCTCGACTTTATATCCCGGTATTTCTTCACCAGTTCTAGACAAGAGAACACATAAAGGAAGCCCATGCGTGGGAGCCTCTGCTCCTTTTCCTTCCCCTTGTTTGCCATCTCCCGACTTAGGCTTAGCATTTTCGCGCTTCTTTGGATCTTGAATTTCGGCTTCTTCGACGATCCTAATTTTTAGAACTTCGGATTCAATCGGAGAGGAAATAGAATCGTCTTGCAACCCCATTTTGAATGTTAACTCATTACCTACTTCTATTTTGTCTTTGGCAGGCTCAAGATAAATAATTAAGCGGCCATTATATAAATGACTTCTTATTCCGAATTTATCTCTTACACTGTCAGGAATAAGCAGATGGCCGCGATTATCGGGTCGATTCAAATACCCATTCTCGGCGTCGGTTCTAGCAGAAATAGGGCGCGCCTTATTTATCGGAATATCAATATATCCATCCACATATTTCTCTTCTAAACGTAGAAATGTGGGGCTGAACTTACCCTCAAAATGGCCTGAACCGCTCTCCGCACCATTTCTTCCGCCTGCCGCCGGTAAGCGTATCTGAGGATCTCTATTAGAAAGCAATCCCGCAAGATTTGGATCAGCATTTACGAGTTTTTGGAATAGCGCATTGCTCTCCGAATCTTTTGCCAATTCAAATTCTTGTTGGGCAATTTTATTCTGCAGTTCTTTTAATGCTTCGGATTCTCTAATTACTTTTGTGATTTCATTTTTATATTTTTCACCTAATGTCGTGTTACTGACGTGCTCTCTATCACCCTTCCAAATATCATTATGTGCTCCAAATTTTAATTGGCTAGCGTCAACAATAATTACAACGCGATCCTTTAGAGCAGGCAAACCACAAGATTGAGATAAATATCCGCGTGATTGCTTAAATTGGACCTGGCCGTTCACGGCATGAAAAACTCGAGTGTTAGACTGCCTAAGCCAGCTAGGAATGTCATGCTTCAAAGGAATCGCACTGATCGTTATTTCGCCCAGTTTTGAGTCTTTGATTTCTCCTACATGAATCTTATCTTCCGATGCTGCAGCCGCATCATCTTCTAGATCTTCCAATCCTTCTTCTTTATGCGACCTACGGAGTAAGAATTCCATTCCATAAAAGGGGCGCGGATCTATACCCTCCGCGCGGTCACCACCGCGCTTCTTCGCCGCCTCTAGTTTTTCTTTTGTAGTAGGAAGCTGTCTAAAATCTAAAAGCCTAAAAGGCAGGATAGTTTCCACCAAATTTTCATTTAATGCTTCACGTGAGCCTCTAAAGCTCAAGAACTTCGAATCTACTTTGTAATCATATAGTTTAATAACGGTACCAGCACCTAGCAGAACTTGCTCATATGTTTTATTGGTCATCGTTTTGAACGGAAATAATTTATCCATTTCAAATGAAGGTATCTCTTTATTCGGAATAAAATATTCGGCTACGGGCATATTATCTCCCGCATCTGGCCGGCGGCGGACCAAAGTCCACCCCCACATTCCTTTTCCATCAAAACGTCGAGAAATAATTAATTTATACCACTTTTCTCCGCAATAACGCAGGACACCAGATGATCCCATGTTGTATTTGCCCTGTACAAAAGGCACCCCTCTCTTATTTCCTTTACTTAGGGATAAAAAAGTATTTTCAAAATCTTTTGGATTTTGCCCTTCACCATTATCAACAAAAGTATAACAGGGTAGCCCCTCTTTTTTATTTTTTGCACCGGTTATACCGATCACTAGATTTTTTATTGCAAAAGTACGAAGCCAGTCATCCTTTGGATCAAGATTAACCAACTTCCCTCCACGAAGATTTTTAACCAGCTTGTCCACCGCCTCATACATCGTTTTTGGAGCATCAGATCCTTTAGGATCAATTTTTGCTTGATATGCATGCTTTAACAAAACCGCATCAACCATATTTGTCATAAGTTCGGTAAGAGCTTTGCCACCATCCGAAGCTTGATTTGAAGTTACGTTAAAATTTGTTTCTCTGCGATCTAACGGCTCCCAATTTTTGGAGTCGCGCATTTCTTTGTTCGCAGACAAAATTTTATCTACTTCTTCTTCCGACTCAGCATACAAAAGGGAAAGGCACAGTGATTTGCTGTCCATCTAAACTTCTCCGATTTATGTTTTATTTCAATGAGAACTCGCCTTCGGTCGACTCCCCGGAATTCTCAAATCTATACTTACAGGCCTTAAGTTCTTTGTTCAGGGTCGAGAATACTTTGTCTATATCCCCTGCAGAATAATTGTAGCTGGCCTTATTTGATAAATTCCCAATCAATCGAATGGTTTTAATCGCGTTATTGACGCGCTTATTGGCCAACCTTATGAAATTTTCTCTCTTATCGCTCATTACATTCTCCAAATAAATTAGGATTATATTCAAAATATATCGCATATATATAAAATATACGCAATATATATTTTTGAGTGCGGCCAACGGGCATCGGATATATAGTAGAGTTGGGCTTATCCACCTACATAATGTTGATTTTCTTGAATTTTTTCTTATAATGACACCCTATGTCCCGCCCTACATCCATTTATGATCTTCACTCCCATCGGTTGACCGCCTTAAAAGCGAAGTCACATAAAGAACCATGTTTCTTTGCCGTAGATTTCTTTTGCGGAGCGGGGGGCACCACTAGAGGCTTAATCGATGCCGGAGGATATGTAATTGCCGGTATTGATAACGATCGCCTATGCGGCAAGACATTTTCCGACAACAATCGTAATCTTTCATTGGACAAATCATATGCAAAATACCTGCAATATGATGTATTTCCTAAGAGGCCAGATTACCCCACCGGCCAACAGAAAGAGCTATCTCTAGAACTCGAAAACTTAATCGGCCCCTTGCGTAAAGCATATCCGCATATCCCATTAATGTTTTCAATTTGTGCGCCATGTCAGCCATTTACCAAGCTTGCCAGAAAAAACCTGACTAAAAAGAGAAAAGCCAAACGTGCCAAAGACACCAATCTATTATTGGAATCAATAAAGTTTATAAAAAAATTCTCGCCGGACGTGATTTTATCCGAAAATGTTCAGGGCATTAATGATGATAAATATGGCGGTGTGTGGGAAAAATTTAAACGACGGCTAAAAAGACAAGGCTACATACTTGCCTCGCGCGTAGTAGATACGGCAGATTTCGGCATCCCCCAAAGACGTAAAAGAACTATTTTAATTGCATCAAAAGAACATTTAATCAAGCGTGAGAGATTCTCTAACGATAATTTTGATGAAATTACTCTGCCTGCACATGACCCTAATTCGGGACTGATCACGGTTAAACAAGCAATCGGTCATTTACCCGCAATATCGGCAGGCGAAGATTATCTTAAAATCCCCAATCATAAAGCCAGAAACTTATCGGATTTAAATATCAAGCGCCTTTCTTCGGTGAAGCCCGGAGAAAATAATAGTAAATTAGCCGATACAAAATACGGCGACCTAACTCTTCCCTGTCATAGACGAGTAGTTAAAAAGCATAAACAAAAATGCTTCGGTGATGTCTACACAAGAATGCATCCGGATCGACCTTCCCCCACCATAACAACGAGATGTCATAGCATTTCTAATGGTCGCTATGGACATTACGATATGAAACAGCCTCGCGGAATTTCTTTGCGTGAAGCGGCTATATTGCAATCTTTTCCCGAAGACTATGTGTTTTATCCGATAGAATTGACGGAACCGGTCGCGCGCATGATCGGCAACGCCGTACCTCCCAAACTATCCAAGTTTTTTGCGGAATACTTGATCAACGCGATAGATACGAATAAAATTAAGAAGAACACTACTTCTTCAAAACGCCAAGCCGCTTAACAACGCGCGCCGTTCCTCTTTCCAAAGAACAGCCCCAAATGGTCAGGACAGAAAAGCCCATTTTTCTTAAATGAGCATTAAACTTTTTATCTCTTAGCACGTTAGTTCGAATTTTTTGTGTCCAAAATTTCTTATTGGTCTTAGGCAAAGCCCCCTTTTTGCATTTATGCCCATGCCAGAAACATCCATGAACCATAATTACGGTTTTGTATTTAGGTATATAAATATCGGGATTACCCCTTCCTAACTTGGGATGATAAACGGTTTTATAACCCGCCGTTTTCAAAATCAATTGCACCCGCTTTTCAGGTGAAGTGTTTTTATTCTTCACCTTACTCATCATTTGGCTTCTTTTTTCTTTTGTAAATTTGTCCATAGAATTTCATTTAGCAAAGAGATGGGTTAATAGTCGTTTTTATCACATCTGGAGATAAAAACGACATCTCAATCATCTTGCCCACATATCTACCTGATACACCATACTCCTTACCAATCTCCTCAATAGTTTTCCCCTCCTCAAACATCATTTGCCGCCAGGCAAAGGCTTTCACGATGGTTCTTTTCATGATTTCAGCATCTGTGGGATCTAGGCGGTAATTTTCATTTTCGGCGATGATTCGGATGTTATTTCGGCGCTTGGTGAGGCGGTATTTGATGGTGAAGCTGGATGCCGAGTTGTTTCTGTTCTCTCTATCATCCAAATGAACGTTTAACAGCTTGGCGAGACTAGGTTGGTTCAGCTCAATCCGCACATCTTCCTTGGAAACATATATTTTGCTGACGATTTGGCGGATAAACTCATGTCGCTTTCCAGCTAGCAGGCCTTGATACCTGCAGGTTAATTCTTCTATAGCGCCGGGTAGAATCTTTTTAACGCTCAACAAGTTTTTCAATCGATCCCCATCACCGATCAGCCTCCCGATTTCCCGCAAAACTAAATCCTCAACCTCTGCGGCGGGAACCCGAATAGGTTTCTGGCCTTTTTTACGGTCAAAATGACCAACTGCGGTTTGGTAATAGCGGTACCGCAGTCCTGCGCCTTTTTGTGAGCTTACCGGCGTTAGTGTATGCCCATTTTTATCGAAAATTATACCCACTAAGAGGGATGGACTGTTAATCCGGGTGTTGACTTGCGTCACCCTATTACCCTCTATCGATTTATGAACTTTATTCCATAATTCATTGGAAATTATTCCTTTATGCTCTCCCGGATACTCTTTCTCTTTGTGCTTAATCAGGCCAACATATAGCTTGTTCCTCAGGATTTTATTGATCGGTCCAGGCCACCATTTGCCGGATTTGTTCATTCGGGTCACACAGCCGCGCTCATTCAGCTCCTGCCTAACCGTATCGACGCTCTTACATTGCGCGTAACGTTCAAATATGAACTGGATGACCTTGGCCTCCTCCGGCTCCGCTTCTAGCTTCTTATTGACCGCTTTATAGCCTAGCGGCGGCATGCCGCCCATCCACATGCCCTTGGCCTTGGATGCGGCAATCTTATCGCGGATGCGTTCTCCTGTGACTTCGCGTTCGAACTGGGCGAAAGATAGCAAGACGTTCAGCGTCAGCCTGCCCATAGATGTAGTCGTGTTGAATTGTTGGGTCACGGAAACGAAAGAGGCCCCTGCCTTATCCAACACATCGATAATCTTAGAAAAATCGCCTAACGACCTTGTGAGACGATCAACTTTATATACGACTACGACATCGACCTTCTTGGCCGCGATATCCGCCATCAGTTTTTTGAGGCCAGGCCGTTCAATATTGCCACCGGAAAAACCGCCATCGTCATACTGATCGGGTAATGCTTTCCAACCTTCATGCTTTTGGCTTTTGATATAGGCTTCGCAAGCCTCCCGCTGCGCATGCAAGGAATTGAATTCTTGCTCTAAACCTTCCTCCGACGATTTACGGGTATAGATGGCGCAGCGCAGAATCTTTTTCATGCGGCTTCTTCCTTATCCTTGCGCAGGCCGAAGAACAATGGCCCCGACCAGCGCGTTCCGGTTATAGCGCGCGCGATTTGCGAGAGGGTTTGATAGGTATTGCCTTTGTGTAGATAGCCATCGGACAGCACCAAAACCTCATGCGTTTCTTGGTTCCATGCGCGCAGCAACTTAGTGCCCGGCTTGATGCGTAAACTTTTGCGAAGACTCTTGCCGGGGTTTTTCCGGTACAGTTTGACCAGCCTATTCAGTTCCTTGCGGCACGATTCCGATAAGCCGCCATATTCCTGTTCCCGGTATTTGTATTCGATGCTGCGGATCAATAATTGGCGGCTGATGGATTTCGGAACCTTTAGCTTCCAAAGAGATTGCCACTCCTCAACCAATTCCACCCGATCCCATTTTTTTAAATCAGCAATTTTGTCATCAAGCATATGGGGCCTTTCCTTGCCCCATACACGCTTCCTTTGGCCTTAAGATCAAGCCGTATTAGGCGTATTTGCGCTTTGCCTGATATTTTTGATCGCAATCGGGGTGAATGAGCCGGGTATTTTTGAGCGTATATCCCTTTGCCGCGACAATACGGTCTAACACTGCGTATTTCTCCGGCAGTTTTTTCTTACATAGCGGACATTTGTCTTTTTGTTCGGCCCTTTTCTGCGCTTTTATCTTCCGACGATGCATTGGGTTGCCGCGTTCGTCATAGCCCAATTCTTTTGCCACTTTTCTTCTGTACGCAAACAATAAATTCGAATTTTTGCCGCTTAATCTATCCAACTTTACGCGGATTTCCTTAAGAAGTTTATTGGCTTCCTTCAACTCCAATGCGGTTAAGCGCCTATTTGCCATCTGATTATCTCCTTCGGTCTAAAATGATAATAACCTTATCGCATAGTCTCAAGATAGGGGGAATTTTAACCGCTTTCGACTGGATGTTCCAAGCCTAATGAGCTAATGTTCAACCCACGGGGTGTTGTAACCTCGCTATGAACGTATTGCATCGACGACACGATGCTGCCTCTGACCATTATGGTCGGGAGGCGGCACTGTATGTCCAAGCCTCGCGGCTAAAGAGTGTCGCAGTCGTTTCATAGCGATTTACAAACTCCCGGCCACCAATGGGTGGTTTACGCTCAATCAGAGGAGTTTGTAATGAATCTTGATAACCGAAAAATATGGCAAGTCGCAGCCGGTGACAATAACCGCGATTTCGTAAAAATATGTTTGGATTACGGTGTCATTTTACTAGGGCCCGGCCACTTAGGGTCTTTCTCCGATAAATATGATGTGCCAGAAATCACTCCACGCCGCTGGCAAATGTTAAATACCTTTCATAGTAAAATTAAAGATGGGGATATTGTTGTTCTACGTCTCGGTACAACCGAAGTACACGCGATCGGGGTGATAAAAGGTGGATATGAACACAGCGAATTTTTCGGCGATATCGACGGCTGGAGTATGCAACATGTGCGGCGCGTGGCTTGGATTAAAACCTATCATCCCGAACCAATGCGGTTCGACAATTACGCTTTAAAATTGGGCGATAGTGTACAGGAAATGACCAATCCGGAAATCAGGGCGATCATTCAAACGCTAGATGAACCGAAGACCGATAAGCCACCGCCCCTGCCCAATGGAGACCGATCCACAGATTTGGATGAAATCGGTCGGTATTTATACTCCAAGGGCGTGGCATCGCAAGCTATAGACCGGTTTACCGGAATTTATGGCGAATTAAAACGTATCGCGGCTTGGTACGAAGGCGATATGGGCACGGACGATGATGATATCGCGCCATCCGAATATGAAACGGTTTCCTACTTAGTGCTGCCACTTTTAAATGCATTAGGCTGGTCCCATCAAAAAACAGCGATTGAATGGCATAAAATAGATGTAGCATTATTCAATGCCATGCCCCGCATGGATGAAAACCTGACCGCCGTGGTCGAAGTAAAGCGCAAGGGTAATTCCTGCCTTACCGCATTCGATCAGGCTGCGCGTTATGCCAGCACTCGCGTAAACTGTGGACGATTTATCCTAACCGATGGCATCCGTTACGGCGTATTCTTAAAAACAGGGAATGAATTTAAGTTATCAGCATATTTAAACCTACTTCGTCCGATGGAAAATTACGCGATATATAACTGCTTAGGAGCCAAGGATGCACTGCGAATGCTTGCGCCTGAGTGGCAGCAATCACAGGCTATTTAATCGAAATCACCACGCATCGTTTGGACTTGTCACTATATGAACATTTACCGGCGTGTAATCTTGGTCATGCTCCTTAATCCAGCCTAAGAATTGGGTGGTGCTGTCGACTTGGTCGTCATGTTTTGCATTGGGAAAACCAAGCATTTCGGTGACATAATCCGCCAGCCATGGGGCATCATTTGGCAAGAATACCCGCCCCGCCTGAAAAGTTCCGGTATGGATTTGCGCGCGGATTTGTTTATCCCCTTCCGGCTGGATACCAATAATATTATAATTGGTTTTAGGCCTTAGATCGTGAATTAAGCCGGTTCCAATATGCGCATCCTCAATTAGCACGTTATCGGCCCGGTGCATCCTGGCCAATTCTTCTATTTCGCGTACCAAATCCGGGTATTCCCATTTGCCCTGGCGAACATCCACTAAATAATATTTATTTTCAAAGACTCCCCAAACGGTACCGACCGAATAATCGTTCCTCAACCCCGTTTTGGCGGCCACGTCCCAGCTGATCACAATTTGTTCAAATTTTCCATTGAACGATTCTAGATCAAACCGGTTATTCATATATTCAGCGCGAAAAATGTTTCCGCCATCCGGTACCGGATCCTGCTGATACTGGGCGCTGAATATAAATGAGCCGACCTCTTGTTGTTTTTTCATTAACTCTTCATGGCTAATCCGACCCGGTTCTATCGGTTCGCCTGCCTTGCGTTGATAATTAGTTTTTGCGCTCAGCCTGAATGCAGCCTCTCCTTCTGCGGCTATCGCCGGGATTTTAAAATGGCGGTATCCGCCACGCTCCAGCAGGAATCCGCTTAAATCGTCTTGGTGGAGCCGTTGCATGGTTACTATGACAGAGCCTTTAGCAGGATTATCCAAACGGCTCAGCAATGAATTTAAAACCCAATCGTTGACATGGGCTCGAATTACGGGCGATGCCGCATCCGCCGCCTTAATAGGATCGTCGATAATCAGCATATCTGCGCCACGCCCGGTAATAGTGCCGCCGATAGACGTCGCGAACCTGCCGCCGTTATCCGCTGTTACAAATTCGCTTTCAGAATCTTTAATCGGAGCCGCAGCCGCCCCAGGAAACAGGCGGCGGTACCAATCCGATTTAATCAGCGTCCGAAAATCGCGCGAGAATTTCTTGGTCAATTCATCGCTATAACAAACTACGATGATTCGCAATCCCGGATTGCGCCCCAGCAAATATGCCGGAAAAACAACAGACACGATGGTCGATTTTAAAGACCGGGGCGGCACATTGATGATCAACCGCCTGTTCGATCCCGAATGAACCTGCATCAGTTCATAGGCAATCGCTTCGATGTGCCAGTTCGATTCGTATGCCACGCCTGGATTCAGTGTATGGAATGCTTTATGCGTAAAAGCGACCAGATCGGTGCGCAATATCGCGCTTAACACATCCTGATCAGTCGGCATCGCTATCTCCATTATTTTGGCGGCGCTTCATATATTCTTTTATAATTTTTTGTTCATCAGCCGATATAGTTTGTTCAATTTGTTGCTGCATTTGTTGCGGCTCGACCATCCGGGCGATTTCTATAACTTTTCCAAGCGCCGGAATATTGCCTTCCAATGCTTTTTGGAGAAGCCGCTTAATAATCGCTTCTATTTTTGTTACTTTTGCTGTCCGGTCCCCTATCCGTATCGGTACGCGCTGGTTGGCTTCTTCCATATAAACCTTCGACAGCCCTTTGGCTCCCTTTGGCCGGCCCTTGCGATTGCCGCTTTGGCCAGGCTGAAACCGGGTCGATTTTGGCGGCTTCTTATAGCCCACCTCATAGACCGATTCTTGATCATTCTTGTCATCTTCATTGTTGTTATCCATTGTTCATCTCCAGGCTTTGGGATTTAATATCGTCGAATTCTTCGCCGGTGCCTGCCAAACGGGCTTTATTCCCGGTTCGCCGTTGCCAACGCCTAATGGCGGTATCCACATACAACGGATCGAGCTCTATTGTGTAGGCGCGGCGCCCGGTGCGTTCGGCGGCGATAATCGTGCTGCCGCTGCCGCAAAATGGATCGAGAATGATCCCTTTTCGATTGGAACAATCGCGCATGGCGTCGGCAATCAATCCGACCGGTTTAACCGTCGGGTGCAATTCCAATTCCGCCATACGGTTGCGACCCAAAGAATTGACCCCGGCGTAATCCCACACATTGGTTCGGTACCGGCCATGTTCGCCCAGCTTGAAATTATTGATATGCGGCGCATTGCCGTTCTTGAAAATGAATACCAGTTCATGCTTGGATCTATAGAAACTGCCCATCCCGGCATTGTCTTTGTTCCATACGCATAATTGTTTTAGCGGACCGAATACGCCCATACCGGCTGCGGTAATTTCAGAAATATGCCGCCAGTCCATAAAATAGTAATGGACCGAGCCTTCGGCAGAATACATGGCGGTATTGATAAATACAGACCGTAAAAACGCCGTGAATTCATCGGGGCGCATTTCGCCCGATGCCTGCATGAATTCTCGGTGTTTGATTTTACCCGAACCGCACACATGGCCGTCAATCGGCACATTATATGGCGGGTCGCTGAATACCATCTGCGCCACTTCACCATCCAGCAAGGTATAATAGCTTTCGCCAATAGCCGCATCGCCGCAATACAGGCGATGATCGCCCAGCAACCATAGATCTCCGGGCTTGGATACAGCGGTCTGCCCAATTGATGGCAAATCGACTTCATCGTCCAAATCTGCCTTTTGCGCATTGACCGCTTTACCGGCCGTATCGGGATCGATGATCAAATCGATTTCGGCAGTCGAAAATGCCGTCAATTCCACATCGAAGTCGTCGCTCAGCAGATCCTTAAAATTTACCGCCAACAATTCGAAATCCCAGTCGGCCATTTCCACCAATTTATTATCGGCAATAATAAATGCGGTTTTCTGCGCATCCGTCAAATGCACGATACTGATTGTGGGCACTTGTCTCATGCCCAGCAGCTTGGCCGCCTCTAACCGGCCATGGCCTGCCAATATGACCGATTTTTCGTCGATCAAAATCGGCACGTTAAAGCCGTTTTCGCGTATGGATGCTGCGATTTGTTCGACTTGCTTTAGGCTGTGTTTACGGGGGTTTTTTGGATTCGGAAAAATGTCCGAAATCGGTTTACGGATAATGGATTGAATCGGATCTTTAACTATACTTCGGCCTTGATTATTCATAACGCGTCTCCTTCTGCCGCTTTTCAGCGGCTGTTCGTGGTTAATCCATGTTATTTCTCCTTTCTAATCGACAAGGCAATGCGGGCAAACCCTGCGAGCTTATCTAGGAACGCGGCGCGCGTTGGCGCATTAATTTGCGTTCTTAAGTCATAACCATACACTATTTTTTTGGCTTTTATTTTGGCCGACCTGGAAATTGATCAAAAATCGTACAAACCCTTGTTATTCTTAAAAAGAATTTTGATGAAATTTTATAGGTTTGAAAACAAATAATAAAATCATCCAGCGCAATCCTAATTACAGTTAAGACAAACAATTTTTTATTATTTGTGGAATTATCCAGGGTTGGGATACCTACCTAATAATAGCGAGTATCAATAATCGCTCAATAATTACGGCTTACTTCAGAACGCGAAAATCATTTTTCTTAAATCAATTTCTCCATATTTTCTGTTGTGGTATACTAAGGAGTATTAATATGCGGTCTCGCCCATTACCGCTGCAGATTACAGACATTTTCCTTATAATAGACCTTAATCAAAGTTCTTTTTATGACTGAAGAAAATTTATTAACAGCTTTGTCAGCTTTAAAGGCATATCCATTTTGAGTCTCGCACTGTTTCCTATTAATAAGCGCTGTTCTTATATGCTCGGAGTCTAAAATACGAGTGGGATTTGTATTTTGCCGATGCAATTGTTCGCTGACCAGGTTCTCTAATTCTGCGCTGCGAAAACCCACTCTACCTCTTCTCGGTCTCCTCCTCATAGGAGAAGCACTGTAATATCGATAGTGCTTACCCTTTTTGTTTCTATTGTTGGGAGCTAAAATTCTCCTTGCTCGGCCAAATAGCGTGCCCGGAAGATGGTATGTGCCCCTTGGATTAAAGATACTTATTCTGGTGAATTTATTACCTTCGGGCCCATTTTGAGTATCTTCTCTGTTAGTATCCAAAGCTAGTCTTTCAGTAGACCATAAATCCAGAAATTCAATCGTTTTCTGCCGGTGAATTAGGATATCGATCAATGCTGAAATCCAAATAAATAATACAAGAGCCAATGCGAGTACATATCCGCATATCACAACGATTCCAAACACATCATTTTTCACCAATATATGATTTTTGGATTCCAAATAAAATATGCCCGTTAAAATTAGCCCACCAATTATTAACCTTGAAATGGCGCGCAAATCCTGTTTTCTAAACCCAATTATTTGCCCCATATTTTTATGAAGCTTATTTGGGATATTCATCCAACCGGATTTAATTTCCTGCCACATTCAGCTATCTACCCAGTCTAGTATGGCAACCTCATAATTATTGCAGTAGATCAGCATTACCATCATTAACAGCAATGCCAGCGGATAATAGCTGGCCAAATCGAATAAACGGGCTGGCTGATCAGTAATAGTGTCAGCAAGATACAATTTAATTCCAGGCCATATAAGTAACGCGACGCCAATCAACGCGCTTAGTACCAGATACGTTAAACCAAGGCGCAGCGGCGAAATTATCAAAAAAAACCCACTTAACAATGTGGCGAACAGCAAACTCAGCAAGACAATCTTCTTGGATGTTTTGTCTCCGAAAATAAGCGGGATAGTCTTTGCATTCACTTTTATGTCTTCATTTCTGTCGTTCCAATCGGCTGGAATATTTTGTCCGCCTATCTCCCAAAAAAATACCCACATAAAAATTAAGACTAGAAAAGGTGGCTCTGGATTATGATCCACAACAAATACGGCAGCAATTGGCCCCACACTTTTGACAATTCCGCTCAATACAAGACGCCAGTGTGTTACGGTCAACAGCTTGCAATAAGCGACTTCGCATACAGCTCCAAAAAGCAGCATGAGCATGATAATAGGATTGAGCCAATATGCTCCTATCAGCGCAAAAATGATCCAAGCCATCACCCACGCCACTCCCTCTGTATAGCTTAGGACTTGCTGCGCAATCGGGTGACGCAAATCTGTCGATTCAACAGAGTAGCCAAAGCAGGAATTAGAGTATTCCATCTTTTTCTTATCTACCGTATACCCAATTACGTCATTTAGAGCATATATAGCCGTGTATCCGGAGAATGCCGTCAACAAAGATATGACGATCACGGACGAGTCCGGAAAATTTCCAAGCCACAGCAACGCACAAAAGGCCGGCGTTGCGATATCCAGCACAGCGTGCTGTAACCTAGAGAGGGCGATGAATGGTTTCATTGATTTTGCGGTAACATGTAAGATAATTCATATCTAAACCCTCTCTAAGCTTGAAACATCCAGAGAATGGGTTGTAAATGAGGCTTGCTGTGCTCGTTAATTGCAGATGATTTCGTTCCGACCAGTTCTGCAACTGCGAAGGCTTTATGAGCTTATGATAGGAGTGGGTTCCACGCGGCAAGATGCGCAAAATATACTCTCCAATTAAAATTGCGCATACAAAAGATTTCAAAGACCTATCTATTGTCGAGAAAAAACATGCCCCACCAGCTCTCAACAATGCTGCACAAGCCGCTATGGTTTGCTTTGGGCACGGCACATGTTCCA
>JACCDG010737709.1_pt1 | contig 123195 bp, 106 predicted proteins | sample 7442471 | NCBI WGS metagenome assembly JACCDG01 (sample SAMN15323444, study PRJNA562643) | freshwater metagenome | isolation source: river surface water | place: USA:Blue River Watershed | collected 2017-08-17
CTGCAGGACTATAGATGCTGCGCTCATCTTGTGAGAGATCTTTAAAAAATCGCACTAAGGTTTCAAGCGAACCAGACTCGATCGCATTGTCAAATCCAGTCAAATCCTTTGTTATATTCATTCAGAATCTTCCGGTTCAAGAGCTAGACGTACAGCCAAGATATGCTTGCAGGGACCACGATTGCCTTGATATTTAGAGTGCCATGGACAAGTGCAAAATACTGACTCCTCACTTCCTTTTACTTTGTGGTTTACTCCTGTGCCAGCAACTTCCGCCTCAAAAGCGCCATCTTTTGTGGATAGTATTTTCACACCGTTGTCTTGAAGTAATTTGCGAGCCGATTTAAGACGCGGATGAATTGAATCGACCAACTCCAAATCAAATGGCATTTCCCTATGAAAATAGGCTTTATTCGCCAGATCGTAACCGACGATACCGCGCGAACCAAGAACTCCCAGAAGCGACCGGACCGAATTAAAATCCATTTGACACGAGTCTGCTAGATTTTGAATATCTATCATTGACTGCCATTTCAAAGATGAGCGCACTTTAGCTAATTTGTCTAAATCAGCCGTTGAAAGGTCGGACAATGCCTGTCCTTCGCCCGAAAATCCACGACTCGATTCGGCCGTGAGGGTGAGCGCAAAAATCAAAGGTCCGCATTTTAACTGCCACTCGGACGAATCTCCGGAGGGATGACAATATATTCTGACTTCGTCCGCCAGAGGAACGATGTCTTTCAGCATCGCTAATCTATTGATGCCACTAATTTTTATGCCAGATTTATCAGTTTGACTTAGTCGAACGCCACGTCCCGACGGCACTAAATATGATACTACTTGTCCAGGAGTAGAAGCAGAAATGGAGCGAATAAACTTTATTGCCTCTGCCTTGCCAACAGTCAATCGGTGCTCCATTTGCGATTGATATGATTGAACCTCGACAAAGCCTTTAATCCAACGCAATGGCAATTGCACTTTTCGCTCAATACATTCGTTGAAGCCGTGATTCATTTTTATCTCGTCCGCTCCAACGGACATAGACATGCGCTCGCCATCTCTTATACCAGCAAGTGCAGCTCTAAACTGTGAATTGAAATCCACATTAGTGGTTCCATTATTTAGAGTTTTTCCGTCGTAGCCACCCGGCTCTACATCTACCCTTGCATATGCACTGCAACAGGCACTGAATCCTTCGAAGCGCAACATGCCAGAACCGCTTGTGATGACGGGATCACGCTGCATAATTAGTTTTTTTAGAACATTTGGTGGAATGAAAAATCGCGTGCTCACATATCGCGAAAGGGCAAACAAAAGCATTGCAGCAGCTCTCGGCTGAAGCAATCTTCCTTCAAAAAAATACGGATAAACATTTTGATTCTCGCTAGTGGCGAGCGTCAGTCTGCCCCCCTCTGCATCTGAGATGAGAGTGGACTCGAAAGGATATTTATATGAGTAATCCAGATTCAATAGAGCATTAATTTCAAACTACATTTATGCTTTTAATTCCCTATCAAACTAGCAAATTACCACTTAGAGTTTCAATCGGATGAAATTCACCAAAGCAATTGTCGCGGCTTTATTAATCTTTGCCACACACAGCCACCCAGCGCTGTCAAAGCAATCAAAATCGCCCACGCTCAATCCTGGAGCGACCCCAAATGTAAAAGCGTACGTTGCTATGACAGTCAATATGAATGGCTAATTAGCCGATTGTGGCGGATTCAAATTCTCAGGCACGGGCGGTGCAGCCGTAGCAGGCGCGGTGCCTTCATGCGATGGTTCAAGCGCGGCTTCTAGCGCATCAAGAGGTGGTTTAACCATATTTACCAGATTTTCTTCCAGTTCCATTGCATTCAAACCAAGTTGAGCTTGAGCCGCTTCACGCGCTCCACGACGTCTATCGCGGAACATGGCACCAAGCGTTCCCCAATCGATAACGAGCGCTCCTCCATTTGCTTTATGCGACTGCTCCCAAGACATAATCATGTCGAGCGAGGCGTGGTCTACATAGTCTAGATCTTCTAAATGCACGTGCAACTCGTGGCTTGCAGGCACTGAGTCGAGCGCTTCAGCCAGGCGAGGCAAGTTCAAAAATGTGGCAGCACCCTTGAGATAAAGCTCTGTCTTCTCTGGATTTGGTGCGGTCGACTTTATTTCCAAATGAGAGAAAACATATAGTAGCTTCAAGACAGAAAGAACAACACCGGTCAACACACCTGTGAGCAGGTCGGTACAGACAATGGCGCAGAGTGTAATTAAATAGATGGCAGCTTCGCTGTTACCATATTTCTTCAACTCTTTTATGATCTTGAAATTGGTCAGTTTATAACCGGTATAAACAAGAAGTGCAGCCAGAGCCGATGTCGGTACATAGCGCAGAACAAATGGACAACAAAGGACCAGAATCAAAATCCAGCAACCATGCAAAATGGCTGACAGACGCGTTTGCGCACCAGCCTGGATATTGACCGAGCTACGCACAATTACACCAGTCATGGGCAAAGCTCCAACCATCCCGCAAAGAAAGTTGCCAACACCTTGGGCGAAAAGTTCTTTGTCATATTTAGTGCGGACCATTGTTTGCATTCTATCGACCGCACTTGCACTCAAAAGAGTTTCGGCACTAGCCACAAATCCAAGACCCAAACCTTCTAGAATCAAATTCCAGTTAGTGATTTCTCGCCAATCCTTTGGCATAGATAGAGCCGAAAATAGATTGTCTGGCAAAACGACATGATTGATATCTAGACGCATTATCGTTGCCGCAATGGTAGCTACTACGACAGCTATGAGCGCAGAGGGAACGACTTTGAGCTTCTTAAAGGGAAGCGATTCCCAAAGCAAAATAATCAGAATGGTAAATACGCCAAGCAAACCAGGAACGTGCGAATTAGTTCCGTCTGAAGTATTGAAACATTTAAAGAAAGCTTCAGGGATGGCAACGAGGTTGCCGATACCACTTGAGCGCGGAGCATCGTCTAGTGTGACGTGAAACTGACTAGCTAAAATCAAGACACCAATTCCGGACAACATTCCGTTCACAACCGCCGGTGATACCGCTCTAAACCACTGACCGGTCCGTGCAAGTCCAGCTACCATCTGGAAAATCCCTGCAATTAATACAACAATGCCAAGACGTGCAATGCCGTGTTCTTGAATAATTTCATAAACGATTACAGAAAGACCAGCCGCGGGTCCGCTTACTTGAAGCGGATTTCCAGAGATACATCCAACCAGCACACCACCTACGATGCAGGTGACCAAGCCTGCTGCCGGTGGCATACCTGAGGCAATGGAAATACCCATCGCCAGTGGCAGGGCAACGAGAAAAACGACTATTGACGCTAATAAATCCTTATGTAGGCTACCGGGCATACAAACCTCCGCAAGCGGACTAGAAACTGACAGACTGTTTCTTGCAGGTTTGTAGCTAAATAAGTAAAACACCCTTCTGGAGCCATAAATCGTTGCTCTCCTCGGGAGGAGGGGCAAGTATATTACGCTCGGGATCTATACTCGACGCACCAAATGCAGAGGGAGCATAGCTGATTAAATCTGATTGTTCGAAATGAACTTTGAATTTACTTTCGTCGCCAATAACTGTGCGCAACGAAATATGTGGCATCGACAAAAATGGGTCGACAATTTCTTCGTGGTCGAAGTCAACACCATCTAAAAATTCTGCTGCCTGACCAATCGACATAGAAGATGTACTCGGTTCAAGCACTGCTGCTACCGAATTAACTGCTCCAGCCAGCGAAAAGAACTGGCAGGAAACGAAAATCCCGACTAACAAACTGACTAGTAAGGTGTTAAAAGGTCTAGAAGACATCTTTCTATGATACACCAAATTTAACCTTCTCTCGCCGCAAAGCCGCAAATCACAATGCCGCTAACCCAGCAATTTAATCTTTCCCACAAAGTGTTGACAGTAAAACCTCCGACTCTGCAAATACTGATAAATTGAAGCAATGGCACACTTGAAAACGATTGTAGCAATGCTATTTTTATTCAATTTACTTTCGCCTCTGTGGGCGCAGCGCATTGATGCTTTTGATTTCAAACAAGAAAAAATGGCTGGCATGAATGTCGCCTCCTGGCTACCTGATGAAACAGCTTATCCGGCTCCATTGATTCTCTTTTCACACGGCTATCATGGCGTCAACGTGCAATGCGGGTTTGCCAAAAAATTACTGGCTCAAAACGGATACATTGTTCTTGCACCCAATCACATCGATGCAATTGGTGCACCAGGCTCATTTTGTCTTCACCCTATTTTTGTTCGGACAAAAAAATGGAACGAAAAAACTTTCAAAAACAGAGCGGACGATATCAAAAAGCTTCTTGCATATTTAAAAGAGGATCCAGAGTGGAGAGGCAAAATTGATTTCGACAAAATTGGTCTGTGCGGGACGTCACTTGGTGGTTACACCGCACTTGGCTTGGCAGGTGCCTGGCCGGAGCAAAAAATTCCTGAGGCCAAATGCGTTCTAGCCCAAGTTCCATACACAAAACCGCTTGTAGAGAAGAAACTGCTCTCACACATTGATATTCCTGTTATGTATCAAGGTGGAGGATTAGATTTTCTTACGCCCGAAATCATACAACCTGGCGGTGCCTACGATTCCACTCCCTCCCCAGCCTATTATGTCGAATTCAAACGCGCGACCCACCTATTCTGGTCGCTACTCAATTTGAGCAAAAAACGCAAAGACGAGATGAGTTTTTACAACCTTGCCTTTTTCGACAAATATCTCAAAGATATAGATGATGGGCGCCTTGCCAAACAAACTGATAATGCATCTCAATTGAAATCGAAGTAAAATAACTTCGATTCTTTAGGAGAAGTTTTCTTGAAAGTAGTTCTGGCTGAAAAACCCAGCGTGGCAAGAGATATCGCTTCGGTCCTGGGAGCCACACAAAAAAGAGAGGGTTACTTTGAAGGCAACGACTGGGCGGTCACATATGCCTTTGGTCACCTTGTTCAAATAGCCGAGCCAGAGACGATGAATTCTGCCTGGGGCAGCCCGTGGCGAATCGAGCAACTGCCGATGATACCAGATAAGTGGAAGTACAGACTTACTGAAAAAGCTGATGCTCAGTTCAATACAATCAAAAAATTATTCTTAAATCCTGCTACGAGCAAAATTGTTTGTGCAACAGATGCTGGACGCGAAGGCGAGCATATCTTTCGTTTGATCTATCAAATGACTGGTTGCAATAAAAATGTTGAAAGACTTTGGATAAGCTCACTCACTGCCGAGGCTATCAAAGATGGTTTCAACAACCTAAAACCCTCTACCACTTTTGATAATCTGGCTAGTGCGGCCGCTGGAAGATCGCGCGCCGATTGGATTGTGGGGCTGAATTTCACTAGGGCTTATACGTCGCTCAACAGACAACTTTGCACAGTTGGACGAGTTCAAACTCCTACTCTAGCGTTGATTGTCGAAAGACAAAATGCAATTGACAGTTTTAAGTCAGCCAATTTTTTTGAAGTTCTGGCTACTTTCGAGCCCGGTTTCGTTTCACGTTATATCACTCCTGGTGCGGATCCGCAGACTCGCATCCACGACAAAGTGTCAGCCGAACAAATATTGAAAGAAGTCTCGAATGAAACTACAGGTACTGTAGAAAAAATCGAAACCAAAGAAAAGAAAACAAAAGCGCCTGGTCTGTACGATTTGCTTACTTTGCAAAAAGATTGCAACAAGCGCTTTGGCTATACGGCTCAGGAAACGCTGGACATAGCGCAAAATTTGTACGAAGAACACAAACTAATTTCGTATCCAAGAACAGAATCGCGACATCTATCTAAAGACATGCTGGGCGAGCTTCCAGCTATTTTGACCACATTGCTCAAAGCGTATTCGAAGAGCGTTAAGCTCACAAATGCATTTACCAATGAAGGTTTGATAGCTGGCAAAATTACTGTCGATCTTTTGGAATCTAAGCTTTCTAAGAGCTATGTAGACGACACCAAATTAACCGATCACCACGCTATCATCCCGACCCACAAACTTCCAACCTCTGGACTTCCAGAAAAACAACGCAATGTCTATTCTCTTGTGGCCACGCGCTTCTTGAGTATTTTTCTACCTCCCGAAGTGCGTGATGAAACCGAAGCGCACATAAAATTAGGCCGTCATACTTTTCGCGCCAAAGGTGTAGTAATCAAAGATCCTGGTTGGACAATTTTAGAACCAAAAGAAAAAGAGAAAGTAAACGAAAAGGCAAAGAGCAAAGGAAAAAAAGAGCAAAAAGAAAAGGAAGCCGAAGAAGCTCAACAATTGCCGCAAATCACAACTGGACAGAAACTAACCAAACAGAAAGCTGAATTGAAAGAGGGTAAGACTTCTGCACCCAAACCCTATGATGATGCCAGTTTACTCACTGCCATGAAATACGCCGGTAAAGAACTTGACGACGAAGACCTGGCTGCATACATGAAGCAGAGCGGCTTAGGTACTGCTGCTACGCGTGCACAAATTATTGAAAGATTATTGAAAACTGGTTATGTCGTGCGTAACAAAAAAACTCTTTTACCAACAGATAAAGGAAAGGCGCTCATTTCTATTATTCATCCCAAACTGAAAGACATCGGGCTTACGGCATCTTGGGAGCAGCAGTTAGCCGATATACTCGATGGCAAAGTTACGCTATCAAAATTCGAAACCGCAATTGAAGAGTTCTTGCGTAGCTTGTTGCCAGAGGTGGCAAAGCAAGGTTCGTCCCTTGCCGGCCCAGGAGAAAAAGTTTATGGTCCATGCCCTTCTTGCCAGAAAGGCGTGATTCGAAAAACACCGAAAGGAGCCGGTTGCAGCCGATGGCGCGAAGGTTGCAAGTTGATGATCTGGGGTGAGCAATATGGCAAAACGCTAACTGAAGCTGAAATTAAAGAACTTGCGTGCAATCACAAGACCGACATAATCAAAGGTTTCAAGAAAAAAGATGGTTCTGGAACTTATGATGCCAGGCTCGTTTTTAACGAAGAGTTTCGCGTGAGACTGAATTTCGATAAAAACTCCTCAACCGGGAGGGTGGATGAGGAGCTGAATTCGGGTGGAGTATGAGCGGTCAGGGTAATGCTTTTAATAAGCACCAAATATGGTGCAACAAATAATTGCCAGAATACACAAGATATTTTTGGCAGGACCCCCCCCCATAGGAGTTGACCGATAGAACATGTAGAGCGTGGGTGGTAGGGGGCTTTTAGTGTTCATATCGATCAACGCCTCAGGTTTGTCTTTTGATCCAGCGCTTCCAGACGCCAGTTGTCAATAACATAATGGCAAAGTTCAATGAGAAAGTAAAGCTTTTTTTGTTTGACCAATTTGACCAATTTACTCAGTCAAACTTCGCTCGAAATATATACCAAGCAAGGCTTGCAGCCATCAGATCATTCAATTGGTAAAACGCGTTGTTTCATTAAATATGCTCCGGCCGCAAGCAAAACAATACCTAAAACGCGTTGCATGCTAATTGGAATCACAGGCATACCAAATAATCCAAAAGAATCAATGGCAAGCGCAGCCACTAGTTGACCTACTATCACAAGCGACACCACAGTGGCGGCGCCCAACTTAGAAACAGAAGTAAGGGCTGCAAAAACGTAAAAGGCACCAAGCACTCCGCCGACCCAATACCACCACGGCATTTTTAACATGCGATCAAATGATGCGGGTCCGGCAAATCCAGTTAAGTGCATGGCGAATAATGCAATGGTTCCAATCGCAAAAGAGATGAGTGCACTCATCACAGGCGAGACCACAATTTCGCGAAGTCTCGCATTAATCGGTGCTTGCGTGGCGATGGCCATGCCGCCAATCAAAGCTAAAAGAATATAAGTCCACATCAGTCTCAATTAGGTCCTAGTAAATCCGGCTAATCTACGTGTTCGTGCGCACTATACAACAACCGACGACAATCAACACAAAACACATATAAGTGATTCTTTTGAAAATAACGAACATCCCTCCAGGCACGATTGCGCGACATATAGCGCCTATTGTCTGCTAAACCGCGAAAAGTAATGTGCACAATGCCGTTGCAGCAAAGGTCTTCGGGCAATGGTTGAGTAACAGTCTTGGCAGGATCGAGATCGACGCCCATCATTTTTAGTAACTTTCGCGCTATCGGGCGCCAGATTTTTCTGAACATACTGCTATGCGCGCTCCTCGACCAGTGGCAGCGTAATTGTAAATGTAGTCCCTTTGCCAACAACAGACTCTACATCTATAAGTCCGTGATGGCGTGCCACAATTTCGCGCGCAATAGCAAGACCCAAGCCTGCGCCGCCTAGCTCGCGGGTTCTAGACTTATCGGCTCGATAAAAGCGCTCAAATACGTGCGGCAAATCTTCGGGAGCAATGCCCATGCCCGAGTCTTTAACGTGAATTTGCACCAGACTATAGTCGCTCAAAACAATTTCTACTGAAACAGCCCCGCCGGACTGCGTGTAGTTAATTGCGTTTGTTAAAAGATTTACTATCGCTCGCTGCAATTGGCTCGAATTGCCCAACACCCGGTAGTTTTGCCCATCGTTTGGAGGAGTCAACTGGACGTCTTTCTTATCTGCCTGAGCTTTGACCTGCTCGAAAGATTCAGAAATCACGCTTGCTATATCAATAGTATCTGACCATCCAGCATGGGTAGAACTATCCAGTTTCGACACATCAAGCAATTCGGCAATGAGTTTGCGCTGACGCTCGGACAATTTTTCAAGCGACTCCAAAAACTTTTTGCGCAACACCGGATCTTCGGCAGCACCAGCCTGGAGCGCTTCGACCACCGAGCCGATAGCCATTACCGGAGTCTTCAATTCGTGACTGGCATTAGCAATAAACTCTTGCCTGATGCGCTCTTGCTCTTTCAAACGCGCCACCATTTGGTTGAAAGATAGGCTCAATTCGCCAATTTCGTCTCGCCTGTCAACTGGTAGATAATTTGTAAACTCGGTAGAAAGCGAGATCTCTTTTGCCAGTTTGCTCATTTCTTTTACTGGTCTCATGAATCTATCGGCAAACCACAAACTAATAAGTACAGTCAAAACGCCAGTGGCAAAGATAATTTCCAAAAACACAATCAAGTTCTTGCGTAAACGCTGCTCGACTTCCGTTATCGGTACGCCAATTCGAATGACTCCAGCAGTGACCCCGCGCGAGCGCACAGGATAAGCGACAAACAAAGTCTTGGTATTTGTAGCAGGCGAATTGCGCTTATATACCGAGATAATCCCGGCTAGTGCTTCGTTGACCTCGGTATCTTTAGAAATATTTTCTTGCGCCCTTTTCTGATCTTCCTCGCCCGGTTCTTTGTCTTCGGGGGAAGAATCAGCAAGTACATGACCGCTTGAATCGACCACAATAATCTCGACGCCTTGATTGGTGGCGCGACGCTCCGCAGCCTTTTGGATACGAGCGCGCGAATCTTCCGAGTCGAGCTCGAGGTCATTATCGATCTCAAGAGCAAGGTTGACCGCTTCAATTTTGAGAGAGTTGCTCAAATCATTTATTGATTCGGCACGAATTGTTAGAAGCGCCCATAACGTTACCGCCATGAGAGAAATAATGATGATAAGCAGATAGGTAAAGAGAAGCTGGTTAGCCAGGCTGCTCAAAAACCATCTGTATGCCTTATCAAGACCCAGCATTTCTCACCGAATTTTTACGCTCCCAATACTTATGGTTAGATAAACTCTAAGACAAATTGTGCCTATTATGGGAAACTTTCTCTAGAGCGTCTATAGATCCCTGCTTATAAGGAATCTAGGACGAAGAGATTATCAAGGAGGTCCGTTCAAAATGTCAGCCGTGGCAAATGTAACTGATGCAACCTTCGAGAACGAAGTTCTTAAGGCCGATGTGCCCGTACTTGTTGACTTTTGGGCTCCGTGGTGCGGACCCTGCAAACAAGTGGCTCCTATCATCGAAGACCTTTCCAAAGACTTCACCGGCAAATTGAAGGTAGTCAAAATTAACACCGACGAAAACCCCAACACCGCCAAGGCATACCACATTACCGGTATTCCTAGCCTCTACTTGTTCAAATCTGGACAAGTGGTCGAACAAGTAGTTGGAGCTGTCGCCAAACCTAAATTAGCCGAAAAAATCAGCAAGCACCTCTAAATAGGAGTAGGAGATCACGATGCACTACGTTAAGCGTACAACCGCTAGCTTACTAACCCTGTCACTTCTGGTCGTTGGAGGCTTCGCGCTTTCTTCTAACCAGCCTGCTGACGCTAAAAAAAGCAAGAAGCACCACAAACATCATCAGAAGAACCTGATGGAAACTCTTCGTTCCAATCCCGATTTGAAAACATACGCTGCCTGGATGTCCAAGAGCGGCGCTTCGCACTACCTGAATGGCAAGGGTACCTACACCGTGTTCGCCACAAGCGAGCAAGGTTACTCAAAAGTGCCTAAGGAACGCAAAGATGAGCTGACCAAAGACAACAAACGCCTCAAAGACATCATGAAATATTCAATGGTCAAAGGCAATGTACACGTAGCCGACCTGGCTGACAAGCGTTCAGTCGCTACAGTCCAAGGCGAATCGTTGATGGTTGACTCCAAAAACGGTGCTGATGCAGTTCAAGTTGATGGCGCTCTGTTGACCCAGACCGACATCAAAGCCGCCAACGGCACAATCCACGTGATTGACTTCATCGTGGTTCCCGAGCGCGGTAAATAAGCAGCGAGTAATCGCAATTTGCATTTCGAAGGGTAGGCGCAAGCCTACCTTTTGCTAGGTATACAAACTTGTGAGGAACAAATGAAACTTAAAATTCGCAGGACGGCTGGCACGTTCCTCATTCCTATTATTTGCTTTGCCTTAATTTCATGCGGCTCGACTAAATCAAGTGACTCAACTGAATCGAGCGAATCGACTGAGCACGAGTCTAAAAATTCTCATGTTGTTAAAGTTACAGATGCCACCTTTGAGCAAGAAGTTTTGAAGTCAGATACTCCAGTTCTTGTGGATTTCTGGGCGCCCTGGTGCGGACCATGCAAAATGATGGGTCCAATAGTGGACGAAATTTCCAATGACCTGTCAGGCAAAGTGAAAGTGATGAAATTAAATACAGACGAAAATCCCAAGACTGCTGCTGCTAGCAACATTACAGGCATTCCGACCCTCAAACTTTATAAATCAGGCAAAGTTGTCGAAGAAGTTGTAGGTGCGGTCGAGAAGTCGTATCTGACTGAAAAAATCAACAAACATCTCTAACGCTAAGCAGCGAGCAAAACGGGAATATGGCAATATATAAGGTATTGCTATAACTCTCTGGAGCTTATCGAGAAACAAAATGCGAGAAATGATCATAGCGTTCATCATTGCTTTGGCTATTGGCAGCGTAATGAACGAAATGAATGTGGGCGCCGCCGACAATCATCAAACAACAGGAGTTGGCCAAGAATTGATCGCCGAGCTAGACTCTGGCACGTTCCAGGGGCTTGTTCTCGACTCAAAAGAGCCAGTTTTAGTAGATTTTTACACAACCTGGTGCGGCCCGTGCAAAGAAATGGAGCCTGTCATGGGCACATTGGCTCTTAACGGACAAGAAAAAATAAAAATAGGTCGCGTAGATTGCGATAAGAACAAGGTTCTGGCCGAAAAATATGAAGTAAATGCATATCCGACTTTTGTTATATTTCAAGACGGTCAGGTCAAAGACCGCACAACAGGCGGACGTGGACTCGATGAAATGCGCGCGTGGCTCAAACTGAATCAAATAGATGTTCCTGCAACTGGCTCTCAATCGGCACCCTCGCAACCTTCTGCTCCCGTGAGTACATCACCAGAAATTAAAGTGCTGACTTCTTCTGATGCTCAAGACGAGCAAAAGAAGCCATCTCCTGAGGGTTAAACTATGAAAGAAATGATTATTGCTTTCATACTCGCACTAGGATTTTCTTGCGCCATATTCGGCTCTAAATCGATTTCTAGCCCCTTTCCAGTGTCGATTCGCAACGCCGAGGCTAGAGAGAAATCTGCTGAAGTAGCACAAAAGAAAAACATCACAATTGGTGAGGTTAAGGTTGTGGACTCTGACCATGAGGCACTTGCGGCTACTGAAGTAAAAGAAAGTGGCTCACAAGATAGCAGTATACAATTCCCGGCATTTGGAAGATTTGAGTAGAACTGGAGGCAGTTAAAACGTCATGAAAACTTGGGTTCGTTGGACAGTCGTAATTCTCTGGTTTGCCATTCTGCTATTCACATCGCAGTTCTGGAATCCGTTTATGTCGTTTCCCGCACTGCTCAAATACGGAGTGGTCGCAATTGTCGGTGCCGCCATATTTGGTACCATTATTATATTGATGCAAATATATATCATGTTGAGCATCATCTTTCCTTTACCCCCTAGAGCCGATTCCAACGCTCCACGCTCTAAATGGCGCAGAACTTTTGCATGGGCATTCAGAGATCCACCAATCAGTCCCAAAGCTCCAAAGACTCTAAACGAGCTAATTGGAAATGAACGAGCAAAAACTGAAATTAAAGAAGTAATCGACTTACTGCATAATAGTCAACATTACATTGAGTCAGGTGCAGATTTACCCAAAGGACTTTTGTTTGTTGGCTCCCCTGGGGTAGGCAAGACTCTGTTTGCGCGCGCAATTGCAAACGAAGTTGGCATTCCTTTTTATGTAGTTGAGGGTGGCAACATAAGTGGCTTGTTCTTTGGTCTTGGCGTACTCAAGTTGAAAATGCTTTTTAGTAAATTACGCAGACACGATAGAGCAATTTTGTTCATCGACGAAATTGAATCAATGGGCTCAAGACGCAAAGAAGACCAGGGCTTTGGCGCTCAGTCCGACATGAATATGACTTTGAATACTCTTCTTACAGAGATGGATGGCTTTCAAGGTTCACGCATCCTAGTAATCGGTGCCACCAATAATGATGGCATGCTAGATCCAGCATTAATGCGCGCTGGACGTATGGACAAACGAATTTATTTCCAACCGCCTTCAGTAGAAGAGCGCAAAGAGTTATTCAAGTATTATACAAACAAAGTTTTGCACGACGAAAAAATCGATTACGACGAACTCGTGATGGTTACAGCAAACTACTCTCCTGCAGATATTGCAAGCGTGGTTAACGAAGCGGCGTTGTTGTCGCGTCGCCCCGGCGGTCCTAACAAAGTCACAACCGAAATGGTCCGCACCGCCCTCGATAATGTTTCTGTAGGTTTAGAACGCACTTTGACTTCGGGCGTGGAACTCATCACTCACGATCCCAATATCAGATTTTCTGATGTCATAGGAATTGACGATGTCAAAACAGACGTTACCGAAATTGTAGATTTCCTCAAACGTAGCGAAGATTTGCGCAAAATAGGAGCCAAAATTCCCAAAGGAATTCTGATGATTGGACCTCCCGGTGTTGGTAAAACAATGCTGGCTAAAGCAATTGCAAATGAATCAGGTGTTCCCTTCTACGGAATCTCAGCCACGTATTTCAAAAGCATGTGGACTGGTGAAGGCGCTGGTCGTATTCGCGCGTTATACACTCAAGCTCGCAAGAATCCATCTTCCATTGTGTTTATCGACGAAATCGATAATCTTGGTGGCACAATGACCGATACGGGAAATCGTCGAACTACCGCACTTAATCAAATTCTCGTTGAACTGGATGGAATCAGCGGCCGATCAAACGTTATTACAATCGGTGCGACAAACGTTGAAAATGAGCTAGATCCAGCCTTCATGCGCTCCGGCAGATTCGACAGAAAGGTCTATGTGGGACTTCCAGATGGTGAAGCACGCAAACTCATTTTCAAAAAATACCTCACAAATATTCAGCTCGAAGCAGAACCTGATTACGACGAGCTTTCAAAATGGTCGTTCAATTTCTCCGGTGCCGATGTTCAAGCTGCTGTTAATGAAGCCGCAATTCTAGCCGTTCGAGCTGGCAAGACAGCAGTGACAATGGAAGAACTAGAAGAAGGTTGCACCCGAATTGCAGCCACAGCTGGTCATAAGCTCAATACAGATGGAATGAACTTGTCCAAAGTGCCGGACTTAGAAGTAAAACTTTCTGATATTAAAGGAATGGATGAAGCAGTTGCAGAGGCTTCTGAAGTAGTTCAGATGTTAAAACATGCAGACACCATTTTGAAATCTGGACTAAAAGCTCCAAAAGGTATTCTTTTAGTTGGAAGTCCCGGCACGGGCAAAACTATGCTGGCAAAAGCTATCGCCAACGAAGCGGGAGTGAACTTCTATTCACTCTCAGGAACCGATTTCGTACAAGTCTGGGTCGGACTAGGTGCCAAACGCGTTCGTTCGATCTATGAGCAGGCCAGACGCAGTGGAAAACCCGCGATTGTGTTTATTGATGAAATAGACGCAGTTGGTTCGACTCGCCAAGGTTTTAGTTCCAGTGGTCAAAATGAGGTCAACCGCACTTTGAACCAACTCTTGGTTGAAATGGACGGATTTGGCAAGCACAAAGTACTCACCATTGGTGCAACCAATAATCCAAGCATGCTAGATGAAGCACTTTTACGCCCTGGTCGGTTTGACCGCAGAATTGACGTTCCCCTTCCGAATCTTGACGGCAGAGAAGCGATTTTAGAACACTACGCCAAACAGCTTAAGTTACCTACCGAAGCGAACCTACTTGAAATTGCACGTATGACGGTGTGGGATTCTGGAGCAAGTCTAGCTGCCATCGTAAACGAAGCGGGATTAATTGCTGTACGCCATGGTAGGACAGCGATTAACCAAGTAGATATGATTCAAGCTATTCAACGGGTTCATTTTGGCTTAAATAGAAGCAGTAATATCGTTTTGGACGATCTCTGGAAAACTGCTTATCATGAGGCTGGACATACAATTGTTGCATACTACCGCAACTTAAAAGATAGAATTCAAGTCGTCACTGTTATTCCGACTGGTGGCGCCCTTGGTTACATGTGGTCAGTAGCAAAAGATGACGGCAGTCACCACACTAAAAACAAAATGGAAATGTTGTCTGAAATAGAAGTGTCACTTGGTGGACTGATTGCAGAAACAATCATTCGCGAAACCAACGCCACCGGAGTTTCTGCAGACTTGAGGAATGTAGCTATGAATGCCTCAGGTATGATTCGCAAGTACGGTATGGGCTCATTTAAATTCAACACTGATGTCGCTTACAGACATAACGAATACCACGGCGCCTCGGCAGAAACTGAGCGCGAAATCGAAATGGAAATCAAGAAAATAGTCGACGATTGCTACGAAAACGTCGAAAAGCTTCTTGTGAGCAAGCGCAAAGAATTAGATTTAATCGCAGCTGGACTAATAGAAAAAGAAACTCTTTATTTTAGAGATTTAGTGAACATTCTTGAGCCTGAAAAATCCGACAAGCAAATTGACGAAGAAATTGCCAAAATTGCAGATCGCAAATTTGTCGGAAAACGCCCAGTTATGCCTGAAGATTTCTTGTCTAGATTGGGAACTTTGGGTGGAAAGAAAAATGGCAACGAAACACCCGCGCCTCCTCCTGGAAGCGAAAATCTAAATGACAGCAAAACTCAGGAAAAACCCGATTCTCCCAAAGAGCCATCTTAGATAAGATCGTTCCATACGATCAGTATCAAAATTGAGGGAGGGATTGCTTATGCTCAGCAGAAGCTTAAGAGCAACGCTTTGCATGGTGTCGCTAGCACTAATCGGCGCCACTACATTTGATACTGCCCATGCGCGTGCCGGTCGAGGACTTCCAAGTGAAGGTGATTTAAAAACCGAGTCTGCCGAGCAGAACTCTAAGAAATCGACTGCGCCAGTTCAAGATAAAACGGCAGAGCGCGAGGCTCGACAGTTAGTAGACGAGGCGCGCGCTCGCTTCAAAGCTAACAATCAAAACTATAGCGACATCGAAACTGCTTTGCGCAATTATCCAGTCAACGCTGTTCCCGCAATTATCGATGCCATGGACACCAACGATGAAACCATTCAAACTCCTATGGCTAATCTTTTAAATAGACTAACTGGCTATGAGGATTTCTACTTCTCGAACCAATCAGTTAAAACAATAATCGCCATACTAAAATCCAGCCAAAAACGCGAAATCAAAAGCTCTCTAGTCTCTGCCTTAGGCAACATCGGTCCACGCAATGACGATATTAAAGCAGCCATCATTCAAACCTTAAATACATCGCCAGAACCCGCAGTGAAACGCGCTGCACTTGATGCTTTGGCTCACCTTGCACAACAAGAAAGACCCGCGCTCAAAGCGGAAACAACAAAAATTTTAGTTGCCGAGTTATCCAATCAAGATTCTCAACTCATACGACAATCGGCCCTCTATGCACTTTCTCGCTTTAGAGCAGATCCTGATTTTGTTGTACCTGCGGTGATGAAAACCTTAGACGATAATTACGCTATCGTGCGAAACGCTGGCTGCCAGGCGCTTGGGTCATATCAGTCTTCGTCTAAAGCGGCCATTCCAAAACTTATAGAAATGATCAAAACAGAAAGCGATTCAAGCATAAAGTACTCTGCAATGAACGCTCTACAAAGCATCGACCGCAGAGATCCACGCATTTTGCAACTTTATTTGGAACTGTTTGACGACCCCACAGTCGGACGCAATGCCGTTAGTTATTTATCTAACTTTGGCGCCGATGCCGCACCAGCGGTGCCCAAATTAATCGATTTGCTCAAAAGCGGCGATGTGCACACCAAGCACCAAGCAGCAGAAGTCCTGGGACACATTGGACCGGCTGCGCGCGTTGCACTTCCTGCTTTGACCGAGGCTCTTAAAGACCCAGACACCGCTCTGGTAAGATATGCAGAGCAGGCAATAACTCGGTTGAACCAGACTAACTAAGATTTACGGACAGTGCAAATAAAACTAACTGACAAGGCGCGTGAGGCGCTTTTATTCGCCGAACTAATAGCATGGGCGAGAAATGACACTTGCGTGCAAATAGACGACCTTTGCTGGGCACTTCGTCAGCAGCAAAATACCACCGCAGGCAAAGTCGCATCTAAACTCAAAGAATCTCAATTGAATCGTATTGGATTTATGAAAAACAGAGAGGGGGAATTATTCGCGAAATTCGCTCCTTCTCGATCTTTAGAATTCAATAAAATTCCATTAGGTGATGCTATTTTTAAGACTCTAGAGAAATGCGCTATTGAGTGTTTAGACATTGGCTACGAAGCTGATATTACAACGGGACAGATACTGGCGCAGATACTTTTTGATTCAATAGATTTTGCTAAAAATTTGAAAGAAGCCAAAATTGAAATTGATGATTTCAAATCAGTTCTTTTGACTATCGCGGTTGATGAAACCGCCGTTAGCAAGGAAATAACAGCGGGAAATTCAACGTTAAGTAAACTCAATCGCCTGGCACTCAACTGGCTGCGCGACGGTCATTTGACTGACGAACTGAAGCATTCAATTGGTTTAGAAAGTGCCGAGCTATATTTTTCACAAACTATGCAATTGATCAATTATCTGGGTGAGTCCGACAACAGAGAAATCCCTGACATAAAGCCGCCTTACACCCGTGGAATTAAGGAAAAAGCTCGTCGAGATTTAGAACTGATAGATAGTTTTGTGGCGGCAAGAAACCTACCAGAAGCAGAGCCGGGCTTGCTTGGTATTTATATGAACAATCCACAGGAGCTGATTTTATTCTATGAAAATCAGTTTGTGATGGTGGATGGCTCGCAGTCGGCATCTTTAAAATACAGTGACCTAGATACAGTCGAAACTTTTTACCATGAAGATGACGGAAACGGTAAAGAAGTGGCATCTATTGCCATTGCAGGTGGTGACTCATTCGATTTTGAGATGGAAATTCCTGCTTGTACAAACGAAATACACGACGTGTTCTTGCTAGAAAATTTCATGGAAAACACCCGCGAACCGCAGGCTATAAGCGAAATTGATTCTAATACCGACTTTGTCGCATTTCTAAGAAGACAAAACGAAAATATGGATTTGTACTACCGGCTAGCTTACAAAACACAAGAACTCGGGCAGCTCGGCTGGCAAGACGTTGATTGTGAAGACGAAGAAAAAGGCGCTCAGCATACTTTGCTTTTGCGCCTTTTAGCAATTCTTGTAACCGCTCCGGTTCAGTCTATGAGCCTTAGCGTGAGCCGCTCAAAGCTGGTTTCTTGAGTTCAGCCGCAGCAGCAGCGATGTTCTGTGCGATTGCTAGACCACGATCGTCTTTGACCGAAGAACCTTTGCAAGCGCGACCGGCCATCAATTTCTCTGGAACATTGGCGACAGTTACCCAACCGAGTTTTTTGCAAGCTGCAATCAACATCCATGTTGGATCGACTTCGAACCAACGCGCTCCCATTCTGGGTGAACCAGGAAATGCGTGGTGGTTGTTGTGCCAGCCTTCACCCATGGTCAAAGCGGCAACCCACCAGCAATTGACGCTATCGTCTGTGGTGGCAAAGCTGCGATAACCAAACTGGCGGAGGTGACAAACGACATTGAGCCATAGCGGTGTTTGCATGACCAAAAGTCCTGCAAGCAAGCTAGCTAGTGCGACTTGCCATCCGAACACTGCCCAGAGCAATGCTCTGAAAGCGAAACCTGTAGCAAAGCTGATGTGGTGTCCACGTCTCAAATCGTCGCCGCCATCGAGCAATCTGTAGATAGGATCTTTGATCAAATCTTGCGATTGGGTGATGGGGTCGATGTGATCAGGATAGCGCTTCTCGCCTAACCAACCGAAATGAGCATAAAGAATTCCATTGCGAGGTGAGTGGGGATCAAGCGGGGTATCGTGATGTCTGTGGTGTGCTCTATGGATCGTGGCCCACCAGATTGGTGAGCCTTCAAAAGCGAGATAACCGCAGAGTACAAAGAAGTACTCTAGCGGTTTAATGCACTTGAATGAACGATGCGACAACAGCCTATGGTAACCAAAAGTGATTCCAAAGGTGTGGAGCAAAAACATCACGGAGAATACTGCTGTAAATTCAATCCAATTCAAGTTTAGGTTCAACAAGTTGTATTTCCTCTATATATAGTTTCTAAAAGATGGACGAACGTGGAAATTACAACTTAGCGCCCGCGGCCGCCGCCGCCACCGCCACCAGTGCGTGGTTTTGGTTGTGAAACGACTACAGAAATCTGACGTCCTCTCACTTCTCTGCCGTTGAGAGCTTTGATAGCTGCTTCGGCTTCGGATTGGGTGCCCATTTCTACAAAGGCGAATCCGCGTGAGCGACCGGTTTCACGGTCTTTGGCGACTTGAACAGAGTTCACGGCACCATGCTCGGCGAAAAGCTCTTGAAGCTCAGCATCGGATGTTTGATAGGCGAGATTGCCCACAAAGAGTTTGTTATTCATTTATCTATTATCAACCTTTCAGACCTGGGCGCTCATCATACGTTTTCTAAGGACTTAAAAAAGGTTGAGAACAGAGGTCAGCGAACTATTAAACAGACACCAAATATATCACGAAGCTTGTCAGTATCAGATCTAGAACAAGCACTTTTCTTTACGATTAAGCTGCTTTTAATCAGCTTGGCTTCGGGGCAACTGCGTACAGAAACATCCCAAGTAGCAGGGTGCCCACCCGCCAGAGGATCAAGACAAGTAATGGGGCAAGCAAAAGGAGTGTAACAATGTCTCGAACCCACTTGGTCTTGACTTCGTCCCCTACTAATACTATGAGCCCCCCAATTGCACTCAAGGCGAGGGCATAAATGGCCCAATACCAACTGTAATTAGGCGTTACGAACTTAGTTGAAGCTAACTCGTCCACATGCTTCTCTAGATCGTCTGAAATTATTTCCTCGAAAAGGTCAGCCCGGTCGAGATTCGGGAAATTGGAGTCGACGTTTTTGCTTTCATAATTGGTTGATTGCTCCACAGGAGTCAAATGAACCGAAAGTCTGCTCTTAATTCTGGTGTTGAGAATCTTCTTGTCCATGTCCAGGTCGTCGTCTACCAAAATGTCAACAGACGGAAGCCCGCACAGAAGTCCTACCGAGTCGTCCACGACGCTATAGCCGTTTCTTCTGAATGTATTAGCTGCGACGTGCCAGAAATGCGCTTCCATGGCCTTCGACTGGTCGGAGAAGTTCACGAAGTGATTGAAAAAGTTCAATTTCAAACCAAGCGACTTACCGATTCCAAACGGCGAAATAATCCACAACGCTAGAAGAATCACGAGAATCAGCATGCCCATGAAATTCTTGCGAGAAATTTCGATTTTTAAATCTCTCATTTATCTTCCCTCTTTGTGGGTTCGCTCACACCATTTGTTTTATTGTCTTCGCGCCTCAAAGTAAGATATTCGCCCATCAAAGTTCGTTTCCACCAAAGACCTTCGCTAGATAATGCAGGCCATTGAGTAAATTCATAATTGTAGAAGTTAGCACGAAGCACTTTAGGTTGGTGCATCGGATCTGGAAACGGATTTTTTTCAAGCAACGTAGTGACAGAAGGCGAACCGTCAAGCAATTTTTGCAAGAATCTGACGAACCAGGAATTCTCTTGCAATCGAGATGGAGAAATTGCTTGAAACCACATTTGCCAATCGAGCCTCGGTTGTACAGGTGCCACCGTAGGTGGTATTCGATTACAGGGACCGACTTTGTATTTGAACTCGTAAGTTCTCCAATTTATTCCATCCTCGCTACCTTCAATTTCAATCTCGGGTCTTGTTGTAGTCATTATTGCAAATAGACCATAAGAACTGGAAATATGCCATGGAGAAATTACCAAAACAGGAGCTAAAAGTTGCGGAGCAAAACTTCGATAATCCATGACCGATTGCATAAAACAAAAGCTGCTCACAAATAAGATGAGAACACTTGCTGGCGCCACGATAAATTTTGCTATTTTGCCAGGATCGCGCAAACTGGCAAGTGGTGCCAGCCAATTTGAAAATGTCGCTCCAAGTTGCGAATCTACAAAGCCATCGTCGAAAAGCAAAACGCAAAGCAAAATAGTGAGCCAATTGAAATAACAATAATTGCCAGTCAGCATTATCGCTACTTGAAAGGCGATCATAATCAATGCGCCTAGATGTCGCGGTCTAGTCGAAAGAAAAACACTAAATGGCACAACAAGCTCAATGACAAACATGATTATGGCACCAAACACATGCACTTCGCGCGGCGCTTGATCGCAAAACCAAGCAAGAGGTGTTGGCAGCGGCTGCGTCTCGTAGTGATAGCACAGTGCGGTCAAGTTGTGCCAGGTCGGATCGCCACTTGCCAGTTTCACAATTCCCGATGAAAACATGAGACGAAATAATAACCAACGGTACAACCAAAGAACTATGAGCGGATTTTTTTCTTGTTCAAAACACCACGATGGCAGTCTCAATCTAAGATGTCTTCTCCACCCGGCCTCAAGCGGACGCCAGGTCGTAAAAAACAAAGCTAGAAAGCCAGTTTCAAGTAGAAGCGTGTCCCACTGAAACGACATGAAGTCTTGTCCAACATTGACGATAGACAAATACAAAAACCAGCACATGAATAAATATTCGCCGGTCAATATTCCTACAAGTGCAAGTAGCGATGCCACCACTCCAACAATTGGTATCACGAGCAGAACCATGTCTTGCTGATCAACCCAGAAGACTGTTGGCTGGCTGAAGAAATTAGCTGCCGTCGCCCCCGAATACCCACCGGCGGATATTTGCTTTATATACTCGGCAATTGGAAGAATTCCATCTTGTCCGTAGAGTCCCATCATCTGATGGCTCGCAGAGAGGAATGCCGTCAGATAGACCAGGCACAGACCTCTTATAAATATCCAACGACTAAGATAAAAATTCATCGAGCACAAGTATAGTCTCTTAGATCAATTATGCAAAACTGACGGTCAGATACATCTATTTGAGACCCTGCAAATTCGGTCCAACCATATGGCGAAAGATCCGGATTCATATTTCTTTCATTGCACATAGTGCCTTCTGACCAACCAAAGTCAAATATAAGGTTTTCTTCCCGTACACCTTACTTTTAGCAATTATGTTTTTTGGTGGCACTAAAAACCTGTTGGGTCAAACGTTAGGTGTTTGGACGCTCGACCTCACGAATTAAGATTTCGCGCCAACATTAAAACGTGAGGTCCGCTGCCCTTACACCTCACGCGCAGCCATTTTGTTTTTTTTGTGGCACTAAAAAATTGCAGTGCTAGACATAAGTATTGCGGCATGTTTTGCTTATGGTTGGCCCTTTCTTCTTTTACTTCCTAACTTGATGTCGCCAAAAACTAAACCAAAAGAAAAGCCCCTCTCTTTCTTCGAGTTTTTGTGGGGCCTTTCAAATCTATGCAGTTGTTATGCGACGGTTGTTATGCAGCTTCCGAAGCCGATCCTTCGTCAGTTTTTTCTTCTTCTTTAGTTTCAGCAGCTACCTCTTCTTTAGGCTCTTCTGCTTCTTCTTTAGATTCTTCGGCTTCAGCGGCTTCATCAGACGATTCTTCCGCTGGAGGCTCGTCGTCTTTCACTTCTTCTTCCGCTTCGGCTGCGACTTCTTCTTTCTCGTCTTCTTTTTCTTCTTCAGCGTCAGCAGACTCTTCTTCAGCGTCGGCAGTTACTTCTTCTTTTTCTTCTTCCTTCGATTCTTCTCCCTCTCCCTCTTCTTCTTTCGATTCTTCTTCGGATTCTTCTTCTTTGGATTCTTCTTCAGCTTCTTCTTTAGATTCCGCTTCAGCAGTCACTTCAGAAGCTACGTCTTCTTCCTTCGATTCGCATGCAGCTTCATCATGTGACTCTGTGCAAGCTTCTTCTTTGGATTCAGCGCATTCTTCTTTGTTCTCGCTGCATTCTGCTTGGGTGGGCTCCTGGTGTGATTTCTTTTTCTTAGACATGATACGGTTCTCCTTTGGGTAAAAAGAGCACGCAAGAGTCCGGCGCGGGTAGCTACAAGTCACATTGAATCTATCTGAGATACAGATGTATTCAAATGAACAGCTCTCCACGTCTCGATCCTAATTTCTTAGACGAGTTTCGCGAACGAATTGGCTCTACTTTTATTCTGACAAATTCTGGATAAAAAGGTTGTGTTTTTCGAAAAATTTTTCATAAAATGTTTTGGAAACTACACATTCGCTCCGCACCAAATTTAGTGGCTTACTAAATCAGATAGCGGGTCCTTTCTTCCGCGAATTCAGCATGTTTACTAGATAGCAGATCCCAGCCGGAATGAAGGTGGTCACTATGTAACACATCAAGTGTAAAACTGTAGCAAATGCCATTGCTTGATCCGGATTAACGCTTGAAGTGAGCATCAAACTCTCTTTTACAAACACATGAAACCCGCCTACACTGCCAGGGGTAGGTATAAAATTGCTAACAGAACCGATGGTAAAAACAATTACAGTATCAACTAGTTTGACCAGATTCTGCAAACCAAAACCGTAAACCATCAAGTAAAAATTAGCCCAATAAAGGGCCCACATTAGCACAGTGATCAAAGTGATTATGGGATACATCACTGGATTGGCTACGCCAGAAGATCCCTTCTCAAATTGGATCATCAACTCGTCAATTTTGTGCTTAATTGAAACAGGCAAAAGTTTTTGTACAAAAGCAAGACCCAGAAACCATCGCATTATCGGTGATAATTTCGGCAGAAAAATCAAAGCGATAAGTGCACCTGCAAGCATCGGAATTCCAACTTGAGTAATCCAGGGCATTGCAGCTTTAACTGAGTCAGGCAAAATTGTCAGTGTAAGTCCGGTCATAATCGCAAGCGACAGAACATCAAGCAATCTATCTATTAGTAGAGTCGGCAGCACTCCCGCCCATGGAAGCTTTTCCATTTTGCTCATTGACACCATTCGTACAATCTCACCGCCCTTAGGTATAACCGCATTCACTGCGTATCCGTAGACGACAGAACAAAACGAATTCCAAAAACTGACTTTGTGATTTTCTGGCACAAGCGGCTTGAGCAAAAATACCCAACGCCAAGCACGCAGAAGATGACTTCCAATTCCGCTTAAAAAAATCAGAAACAAATAAAAAGGATTGACGCCTTTTGCGTAATTCCAAATTTCGACAAAATTACAACCTCTAAATGCCAGCCACATAAGTCCAACACCAAATAAAAGTGCAATTACATGCTTGAGCCAACCAGAACGTGGGGATAACTCTTTCTGGGGGCTCTGTTCTTGGGCATTCATAATATATCGGTCGCTCGAAGAAGTTTCATACTTTGAAAAACTGGGAATTGTGTCCCTTGGGAACCCTTGGATAAGGCAACCTTACCTTACTACATTAGTCCTTCCTTTTGATATTTCGGAATCTCGGTGACGTTAATGGGTGATAAAAAAACCAAAGTCCTCTTAATCGAAAATAACGAATCTCTCGCCAGTGTGGTGGGGAATGTTCTGGATAAGGCTCCAGGTAAAGATTTTTCGATGGATGTGAGCGAAGAGCTCATTCAAGGCTTGAAGCGCCTGGACGAACATTCATACGACGTGCTCCTCTTGGGAGTATCGCAAGACAAGAATGGAATGGACGCAGTTGAAGAAGTGCGCAAAAAGAGTTCTATTCCTATAGTTGTTTTGGGAGGCAAAAACGGTGATGCTGTTCATGCCGAAGCAGTCAAATGCGGTGCCCAAGACTATCTAGACAAAGACAAAATCGACTCTTCTTTATTGATGCAATCGCTCAAGTACGCAATTGAAATCAAACGCACCGAAGACGCACTGCACGAAGCTTCGAGCAAATTGAATTTGGCTTCTGCCAAACTTACAAATTTATTGCACACAGATCCGCTCACAGAATGTCTCAACGTTGGCGGATTGGAAGTGGCCCTACAAACCGAATTCGAGCGCGCCCGTCGTGGTGGCTGGACTCTGGGAGCCGTTCTTGTTGACCTCGACGACTTCAACAGAATTAATGCTCAATTAGGACATGGGGTAGGCGACGTCGTTTTGAAAGAAGTGACAAAGCGCCTCACTGAAAAAATCCGTCCAACAGACCATATTGCCCGCATCGGCAGCGACGAATTTTTAATTATATTGCCAGACACTCGTTATGCAGAAAGCATGCTTGTGGCTGAAAAGATGCGCCTTAGTGTGGCTGAAAGCCCACTTCGACTTGCATCGGAAACAATAAGAATCACAGCCAGTCTTGGTGTGCTCACACTACCTTATGAATTTTGCTCGATTGAAGAGATACTTTCTTTGGGACGCCTTGCCGTTCGCGAAAGTAAAACCATGGGCAAAAACCGTGTTTCATCCGGTGAAAAGCACAAGCCCGAAGCCGACCTCGACGCTCTGGAAGAGCTAACTCAAAAGTTGCGCAAAGGTGATTGCTTTAGAGCAGTCTCCATGCCAATCTTGCAATTGGCCGATGAAAAGACAGTCGGGTATGAAATACTAAGTCGCGGTCCCAAGGGCGCTTTCGAGATGCCTGACGACTTGTTTAGAGTTAGTGTAGAGTACAACTTGCTCACCATCGTCGATTTGCGTTGTCTCAAAACCTGCTTAAACGCCACTATGGAAGAGCGTTACGACCAGACGCTTCGATTCCACGTCAATTTATTTCCATCGACCATCATCGATACTCCCATAGATCGGCTTATGACGCTCTTTCCCGAAGGCACGAGCAAGACTCAATATTGCGTCGAGATAAGCGAGCAGCAATTTATAGGCGACCCCACATATCTCAGAGATCATATTGCTGAATTAAAAAAACACGGAGTCCTGGTTGCAATAGACGACGTTGGATTTGGAAGAAGTTCGCTTGAGAGTTTGATTATTCTAGAGCCGAATATAGTAAAAATAGATCGCAAATATGTCTCTGGCATTGCCCAAGAACCAAACAAAGAGCGCCTATTGCGTCGCCTGGTCAAAGTTGTAAATGCACTTGGATCTGAGCTAATTGCGGAAGGCATCGAGTGTCGCGAAGAACTAGATCTTCTTATAGACATGGGCGTTGTTTATGGACAGGGCTGGTACTGGGGCAAGCCCGCTTAACTTTTCATATTCAGGATTGCATGCCCAAGCTTTGTAGCTTGGACATAATTTCTTGGGGCAAAGTTTTGGGATTGAAGGGCTTTGCAATTAATCCATTGGCGCCACGCGACTGGTAGAAAACTTCTTCGCCTTGCTCCACTCTTGTGGTGGTCATAAAAACTGGAACGTTTTGAAAATTTGGCAAATTGCGAATCTGAGTCAAAGTGGTGACTCCATCGATTTCGGGCATCGAAGTATCAATGATTACTAAATCTGGTTTTTGCTCGACTGCCATCTTAATTGCTTCTTTGCCTGACAGCGCCACGCAAACTTCCCACTTGCCAACGCCTGATAGGCTCATCTTGCCGACTTTTAAAATGTCGGGATCGTCGTCTACAAGCATCACTTTTTGAATGGGCATTTGGTCTACTCCGTTTGACAAATTAATCAGGGGTTGTATGAAAACAAAAATGTGGTGACCAGATTAAATCCAGCATGACCAATTATAGTGGTAGTGGTGTTGGTAAAGCGACGAACGATGCCCATCACACAAGACCAAAGGGCAATCTGAATAATCAAGACCGGCGCATAAGTAAACTGAGCATGCATCAATCCGTGCAAGACGGCGGCGGGAAAAATTCCAAGTGCTGGCTGCAAGACGCCTCTCATCAGGGTCTCTTCGCCTACGCCTGCAAAAATGGCAGTGGCTAAGGCCAGAATGACCGAAGCACTAAAATTATCCGAGGCACCAAAAGTAGTCGAATTATAGTTAGAAATTTTGCTTGCCATATCGGCATCGGCAGAGCCATGAGTGTAATAAGCCCAGACCAGGTCGTAGCAGAAACTAAAGACCACAAGCCCTACTCCAATGGCCACATGCTTCCAGGTAGGCTTGACCCAACCTATGCGAGCAAGCGCCTCACGCCAGTTTCGCTTGACCAAAATACCAACACCGCAAAGCGATGTGAGCACTAGACCCAGACCGTGATATGAAAAGAGCTGACCAGGAGTTATCGGCACCGGCAGTGGAATGGCAGGAAACTGCATATTGACCGGGTTTATCGGCTGCATCAAAAAAGAAAAAGTTGTTAGATAGATAAAAAGCCCGACCATGTGCGGAACTGAGCGAGGCTGGAAAACTTTCTGATTCATTATTGAAGCAAAGACACTCAGTTTGTGTCTGATGGGTCCTGTAATAAACCTGAGCGAAACGATTCCATCTAATACAGTAAAAAATACTGAAAAAGCAATTCGCACTGGCAAGAGCAAAATGGCACCGCTTACAAGCGACATCCAGAACAAAATGCTATTAGCCCAGGGCGTGAGACTTTCGGCAGAGTCTCTCATGAGGAGGGCGGAATTAAGTTGGAGCAAAAAGAAAATGCAGATAAGACCGCGTAAGGCCCATTCGAGCCATTTGAATTTGGCAGAGCCATGAGCCATAAGTCCCATGATCGAGCAGCCGAATAAAAGGGTGAAATCCATAAAATGCTCCGTCGTACTCCCAGAAGTCTTCCTAATTGGAAGAGTCTCCCCAGTTATTTTGAGTATAAAGACTGGGGTTTAGCCTATTAATTAATCTTGAACTCTCATGATAAGGTATTGTCAAGACAATGTTGTCGGGGTATGTTTTAAGTAAGTGACCGTTGATATGCTCGACCATTTATGTGCTAATAAGAGGATACAAGTAAATCGGTGTCATTACCAAAATGCCCCTGGCAAATCGTAAATTTGACCAAAGCATTAAAGTAAAAGTTCGGAGGTGCAAAGCCTGAAATGAAAAAGAAAATTGTTGGATCAATGCTACTCGCATCAGTCCTTGGCCTAGGAGTAATAGCAACAAGCTCCTTTGCTAGCGGACCGCTGGTAGTCACACCTACAGTAGCTCCTGCAGTAACAACTGCTCCTGTAGTGAACGCAGTACCTATTAAAACCAAACTCGTCGGCACATATAAAGCGGTAAGAGCATTCTGGTTATCCAGAGCTTTAGTCAGATAAAAAGACGCACCCATCCGTATAACCGAACTTTTTGGACAGGCCGCCTTCGGGTGGTCTGTTTTCGTTGTTATTTTAATTACTTCTGACAGCGTGGACAAAAATGGGTTGAACGCCCGCCAATTTTTATACGTTCAATTTCTGATTCGCACTTGCGACATTTTTCTTTGGTCCTTCTGTAGACCCACGACTCACTCATATAATTGCCGTTGACTCCATCTAAGTCTGTATAGTCTTTCATCGACGATCCACCGGCTTTTATTGCGGCGCTCAAGACTTTTATAATAGATTCTATTAGCGCTTTTATCTCTTTGTCTTTGAGCGAACCGGATTTACGTGCAGGTTTTATCCCTGCCATAAAAAGCGATTCGTCGGCATAAATATTTCCAACACCAGCAATAATAGTCTGGTCCATGATTACATTCTTGATTGGCGCAGTTTTCTTTTGCAACTTTGCCTTTAAATATTCAAGACTCAAATCTTCTAATGGCTCTACGCCCATAGTTTTGAGTCCCTTGATTTTTTCGAGGGGACTTTGTTTGGCTGTAAAAAACCATAGTCTGCCAAAGACACGCATGTCTTCAAAATGCAGTTCGCGTCCGCTTTCTAGCTTGAGTGAGACACGCAAAAATCTATCGGGGTTGCTCTTTTGCTTTTTGAGCAAAAGTCTGCCTGACATTTTAAGATGCACTACCAGAGAGGCTTTATTCGATAATTGGATCAATACATATTTGCCGCGTCTAGTTACATGCTCAATTTTGTGACCGGGCAAAAATCGCGCAAAATCCCGGGTCGAGGGATGCCCAATCGATGCTTCTCGCAATACCACCACCTGTGATATCACGTCGCCAGTGAGCTCGCGACGCAGCCCCTTGACTATGGTTTCAACCTCGGGCAACTCAGGCACTTATGTCAAGTCCTTCAGATACTATTTAGAGACGCTTTGCATTGAAAATATTTTTACCAGATATATCTGCGTATATATCACTTTTATAAGTTGGCAGGATGTAACATATTGCGACACATCTTTTTTAGGAGCAACGACCATGACCACTGCCGCCCCAGAACTGGTAACCAAGATGGAGTGCGAGACACCAGAATTCCTTCGAGCGCAAAGACAGCTCGACGAACTGGCGGTGTCTATGGGTCTAGCTTCTGAGCTGCACCAGCGTCTGCGCTACCCGAAACGCGCCTTGATTGTCACTATACCTGTGCGCATGGATGACGGACTGGTCAAAACATTCACCGGCTACAGAGTCCACCACGACGTCACTCTTGGACCTGCCAAAGGCGGCATTCGTTTCCATCCAGAAGTAGACATGGGCGAAGTTTCAGCACTTGCCATGCTCATGACCTGGAAGTGCGCACTGATGGGTCTGCCATACGGTGGCGCCAAAGGTGGCGTGCGCTGCGAGCCATGGAATTTGTCCATGGGCGAAAAAGAGCGTATGACTCGTCGCTACACTTCCGAAATCATCAACTTTATCGGTCCAGACAAAGACATTCCTGCTCCAGACATGTACACCAACGAGCAGACTATGGCTTGGATTATGGACACATACAGCATCAACGTTGGTCACACAGTACCAAGCGTTGTCACAGGTAAACCCATCTCAATTGGTGGCTCACTTGGTCGTCATGAAGCGACCGGACGCGGAGTTGCCTATTGTGCACGTCGCGCCGTCAAGCACTTGAACTGGACCAAAGACGCTCCTGAAGTCGTGATCCAAGGTTTTGGTAATGTAGGCTCAATTACTGCTAAGTACTTGTACAACGCAGGCTACAAAGTAGTTGGAGTTTCAGATGTGCATGGCGGCATCTACAACTCTAAAGGCATAGACATTCCAAGCGCACTTGCATACGCACAAGAGCACGGAACCCTTGCCAATTTCAAAGGCACAGAACCTGTAAACAACCAGGAATTACTCGAGTTGCCTTGTGACATTTTGATTCCTGCAGCCCTTGGAAATCAAGTAAACGCCTCCAACATGGAGCGCATTAAGTGCAAAATCCTAGTCGAAGGGGCAAACGGTCCCACCAGTCCTGAAGCGGATCTTTATCTACACGAAAACGGCGTTATGGTCGTTCCCGATATTCTTGCCAACGCAGGCGGCGTAACCGTGAGTTATTTCGAATGGGTTCAGGGCTTAATGCAATTGTTCTGGACAGAAGAAGAAGTCAATACAAGACTTGAAACTATAATGGGCAAAGCGTGCGATAAAGTTTTTGCTCTTTCGCAAGAACGAAATCTCAGAACAAGAATGGCTGCTCTCTGGCTTGGAGTTTCAACCATTGCCGAAGCAAAAAGACTGCGTGGACTCTATCCATAAAACCGGTTGAAATCGGAAAAAGGGGGTAAGTCTGAAATAAGGGCTTATAGATTTTTTCATGTTCCAATCATCCGGTAAACAACCCGCGAAAAACCAGCCGCCAAAAACAGTTCGACTGCCGAAGCAGCCGGGTATTTTGCAATACGGCGACTTACAGTTTCTCATGCAAGAAGCAGAGAAAATGAAGGGACGCATTGTCGAATTTCCTTTCACAAGTTCTGACCGCAAAATCGACTATGTTTTATCAGCCCAATGTTTTCCCAAAGAAATAGATCCTTCGGGCACCATGGATCCTGAATGGGTTCTAACCGAGTATGGTGCCGGACAGCCAAGATTGCTTTGGCGTCATCCCACCCGCGACTTGTCACTCATGAGCAATATGATCGCAGGTGAATCTGGCGGCGATCAGTTGCAAGACATCGTTCCAAATTCTGCTTTGTTTGGCGGAATGCAAAATCCAATCGGTGGCGCCACTGGTGCCTACACTCCGGTCAACACAGGTTCCGGTAGTTCGTCTAGTTCGAGCTTGGGCGGTGGCGGATTCAGCGGCAATTCTATAATTTTCGAACCTCCAAGAGCTGGTGCCAAAGCTACTCTTGAAGGCGACCTGGCTAAGTTGCAAGTTCCAAACTTGCTTCAATCCATTAATTTGGCAAAGATGACCGGGCGCTTAGATGTCCGCACCAGATCTGAGCAAGCCGAAGTATTTTTCCAGGAAGGCAATCTAGTTCATTGTCGTGTGCGTGAAACGACAGGCGACAATGCCATCGTAGAATTAGTCTGCTGGTCCACTGGCGAATTCCGCTTCTGGCCTGATGAGCGCACAGATCATAGAACCTGCCAAAAACGTCTCGATTCACTTTTGATGGAAGGTGTAGCACTTCTTGATCAATCAAAATATCTAGAACAAGCCGGCTTAAAAATAGATGCTTCGTGCCTGGTCAAGAAAAACGCCATGATTTCAGAAGAAGAATTTCAAGCTCGCGTTGCTAAAGGTGCACCAATTGCGCTTGAACCTCAACTCGATTTTTACGAACTGGTAGACAATCGCAACACGCTTGCAGAATTACTCAAAAAGCGCCCTATGCCAATGACCGAATGGACACCACTTTTGTTCAACTTAGTCAGTTGCGGACTGGTGCAAATTACAGATCAAGCTCCCGCTCAAGACAGGCTTGCTCGCCTAAAAGCGCTTGGTATAGACGATAACGCATTACAGAGCGTCATTAAGAATCTCAACCGATCAGAGACTGGCATTCTCACCTATGATGCATTCATCTACTTTTTAGACCAGGAATATCTACGCTACGAATATTTCAACACGCCGTTTTCGATTGTTATATTCAGTCTTGGTCAACGCAAAGGCGGAGAATCAGGACCAGTCGAATCATTGCAAATGCTTGCAGTGCGCCGGGCGATGCAACGTATTCAGCTTATAAAAAGACATGTAGACTATCTTGGACACTATGAGATGTTCGATTTTGGTGTCATTCTGCCAAACACAAACGCCGCTGCTGCCTATGCTTTTGGTAATAGAATTTCAGAAGTATTGCGCGAGGCACCACTAAGCTCAGACATGGATTCAAGAAACCTGCTCATGGCTTTTGGAGTTGCCACCATTCCCGAAGACTGCGTAGATTTAGACAAGCTCTTAATTTCAGCCAAAAAAGCACGCGACTACGCCAAGCAATATAACAAACGAGTTGTGCTCGCAAGAGATTTACCTCAAACAACTACCTAAAAACTTTTAGACCAATTTATGGCAAACGTTACTAAGTCTATAAAGTCCACCAGCATCACGCTCACTCGTGGAGACATCACACGTCAAGATGTGGAGGCAATTGTCAACGCAGCAAACTCTGCTCTGCGTGGCGGCGGTGGCGTGGACGGCGCCATTCACAAAGCGGGCGGTCCTACCATTGCCGAACAGTGCCGACAAATTCGCGAGCGCGACGGCGGCTGCTCGCCCGGTTCTTGTGTAATTACAGATGGTGGCAACCTTGGCTGCAAGCACATAATTCATGCAGTAGGTCCTGTCTGGCACGGCGGACGCAGCGGCGAAGACGACACTCTCAAGAATGCATATACTTCGTGCCTGAAAATGGCTTGCCAGTATGAGATTAAGACTATAGCTTTCCCGTCAATCAGCACTGGCGCCTACGGCTTTCCCGTGGACAGAGCAGCCAAACTTGCACTTGATGCTGTGCATGAGTTTTGCGAAGAAAACGACTATTTGGATGAGATTCGATTTGTTTTATTCGACGAAAAGACTTTTAACAAGTTTAAAGATGCGCTAGAGGCTTGACGATTAGGTTTTCAGGCAAAGTGGTTAGTATTTGAAAGGGGCTGTCAGGCTGATACAGTAAATGAATCGAGCTATCGTGTTTTTTGATTTTGATCTGGTGATTATTTAAGTGTCTTCCTTTTTCAAGAAAATGTCAGGAAATGCCAGGTTTGGAGACCTATTGGTCCAGGCTGGTCTCTTGAGTCCCACTCAGTTGCAAGAAGCAATGACAGAGTCGCGCAACAAGAAACTGCAAATCGGTCAGGTTCTTGTGATGTCTGGGACTTTGTCCTCCAAAGATTTGCAAATGGTGCTTGAAGCGCAATCTATGCTGCGCGACAAAAGTATCGATATTAATTTGGCAGTGCAATGTATCAAAGTGGCGCGCAAAATCGGCTCTTCCTTTGCCGATGCCTTGCAGGATTATGACGAGTCGCTTGCTAAAAAAGCTCGCACCGGAAAATTAGGCGAACTACTTGTAGAAGCAGGCATAATCAACGAAGAACAACTTTCGAATTCGATGGAACAGTCTGTAAATACTGGCATGCCGCTTGGTCGGGTGCTTGTGCTCAATCGCGCTATTCCTTCTGAAGCTTTGCAAGGCGTTCTAGATATTCAGGTCAAGCTGCGCGACGAGATGATGTCGCGTGAAGAAGCGCTTTTAGCCTTACGCAACACAACCGGTCTTTCAGGTGAAGTTCCTCAACCAAAATCAGACGACGACAAACCAAAAAAATCTACCGTACGTCTTGGCGAATTGCTTGTTATGGCAGGCATCTTAACCGAGAACGATGTAATGGACGCACTGGAATGGGGACTTGCCAATCAGCAGCCCATCGGCAACGTGCTCGTCAATCAGAATTTAATATCAAAAGACCTGCTCGATGCAGCACTCTTCTTTCAAGAAGCAGTGCGCGACAACAAAATAGACGCGCTCAAAGCATGCGAGTGCCTTTCTGAAGTCTTCTCTACAGGCGCTTCTCCGCAAGAAGTATTAGACCAAGTCACCGAGCACAAACCAGCAGACGAGCCTGGGGCTCCACCTATCGATTATCGACGCTTGCTAACTATGGCACGAGTCGTTACAGACGATCAAATAGATCGCGCTTATGATGCCGCTTCGCATACCGCTTCTTTGATAGGCAAAATTTTAGTTCTCACAGGCTCCTTAGACGTGCCCACTCTTCAAGCAAGTTTGCGCTGCTATCAAATGATAACCAAAGGCTGGCTCACACCAGACGATGGCATAGCCGCTTTAGACTATTGCTTGCACCAAAATCCAACCGCTCCAATACCATTCGAACAAGCTTTGCGTGATTTGGGCTGGAACCCAGACAAAGGTCTCTCGCTCAAAGGTGAAGCAGCAGAACCGCAACCCAAGGTGCTTGTGCGCGCCGGCGCTTCGGCTCAAGAAAGCGCGGCAAATTTAGAAGCTCAATCAGCAACATCGGCGATGGCCGCTCAAGCAAATGTAACGCCACCACCAGCGAAACCACCGGAAATTGAGCCAGTCGTGGCGCCAAAACCTGAGCCAACACCAGAACCTGAGCCCGAGCCAATTCCTGAAACCAAATCAGAAGCAAAAGTCGAGCCAAAGCCCGAGCTAACACCAAAACCAGAACCCAAGCCTGAACCTAAACTTGAACAAAAAGATGACGATCAAAAATCTGAAGGTGGACTGAAGGCTCTTTTGTTTGGCTTAGAGGAAGCCGACAACAGCGAACAGCTTCCTGAAATCATAGAGAAAGAAAGAAAATCTAGCGGTCGTTTAGCCTCTCTTGTTTCCAAACCAGCACCACAAGAGGAAAAGAAACCAGAGCCTAAGCCAGAACCAAAGCTTGAGCCCGAACCAAAACCAGTAATCGAGCCTGTCGCTGAGCCTGTTATTAATAAAGAGCACGACGAGATAGAAGATTTATCTGGAATGTCTGCCGAAGATTTACTCTCGCGCATTTTGAAAGGTGGCGATATGCCGCCCACCATGGAGCACGGCAACAAGAAACGTGCCGGTCGCTTTTCAGAAACTATTTTGCCCGAAGCGGCCAAAGCACGACAGCTAGCTTCGCTCATTAGCAAAGAGCCGTCTAATCCCACAGATAAATTCGACAAAGGTGGCGAAGACAACGACGCTCTAGGCACAGCATTTTTGCGCCTGGCAGAACGTCATTTCGAGCAAGGCAATTACAAAGATGCCCAAGTCATTTACGAACGCGTTCTGGTTCACAAACTAAACGACCTGGGCCCTGAAAGTCCCGAGCTGGTTGAGGACTATAACAATCTTGCACTTGTGTTGAGTGTACAAGGATTGTTCGATAAAGCCGAGCCATTCATGCGCCGCGCTGTTAGCTTGTACGAATCTTCGCCCAAAGTAGAGCCGCTACCGCTTGCAGATTATTTGCATTCACTTGGCACTGTCTACTTCAAACTAAATAAATTCAGTGAAGCAGAAGAGGTTTATCGTCGCGTGCTTGAAATGCGACGCGAAAATCTTTCCGACACGCACCAGGATATCGGACGCACTCTTGTAGATTATGCCAAAGTAGTAAAACAGCTTGGGCAGCACGAAAAAGCTGAAGCTATATATAAGAAGGCGCAAGAAATTCTCAAAACCCCAGAGCCTTAAATATTTCTTTGCTATAGCCAGAACGTGCTATTGGTATCACTAATGGCTACCACTCAAGTAATGCAGACGCTACGTGATGGGTACGACTTGACATAAACTGATTTTATCTGCATGCTCTAAATAGAGGTTGAGGAGATTTCTCGTGAACGAAGCATTTGACCTTCTAACATTTCAGAAAAAAGCTCGCGAGATGTGCGATCCCAAAAAACTTTTCGAGCTTTGGGAAGACGTTTGTAGACGTTACGAACACCGCGAAATAGGCACCTATGAGCTGGACGAGATGAAGGAAGTTATTCTACCCAATCTAAAAGCGCTGACTCAGTTAAAGCACTCCATAAACGATATCGACGATGCGGGTGTGCCTCAAATTCGAAAACACGCCTGAAGATTTAAACGATGTCTTGCAAAAAATGGCTTGCTGGTTTTCTGCTCTCCTCAATTTTGGCGAGCAGCAATTGCGTTTGTCGTGCCGGTGCAGATGAATGGATTGAAGACGAATCGCAAGTTAATCAGCAAGCACCACAAAATCCAGCAGCACCAAGTCAATTTCCAAAACCGCAAACGTTGCAACAATCTTTAGACGAGCAAATGCCGTCTGAGCGCGAACGTGATCTTGAACGTCAACAACGCTATGAGCAACAAGAGCGTGTGGAAGAAAAACCTGTCGGAAATACCACTGATTTTACTCGCCCACTCGAAGCCGGTGTAAGCTCGTTTAAACAAATAGATAACGACTTCAACAACTTGCCATTGCTCTTACAAAAGCCTGTTAGTGCGCTTCCCAAAACAGGTCCAGTTACGCGCAAAACTTTTCAAAACTGGTTGGCGCAGTCTCATCCGGGTCTGACTGCTCGTATAAGCAAAGATCAGGTTATCGAAATCAAAGGTGAATGGGATGATTCGGCGCGCGCACTAAGTAATTTTGGTATTCCATTTACAAGAATTGGTCCCAAACAAATTCGCAATTACGATTTAACCAAAACAAAAGTAATTGTATTAAGCTGCCCAGGCGCTCTAATGCCTGATGAATCGCGAGCTTTGGCAAATTACGTGAAGTCGGGTGGTTATTTAATTACCACTGACTGGGCACTAGAAATTCTGAACGAGATGAAAGGATTTGTTCGCATTATTGAACCAAGCGGATTCGAACTTCCTGAACAAGTAGTGGATGCAGTGGGATTATCTGCTGATCCTTTATGCAAGAATGTTCCGTCTGAAGCATTTTGGAAAATTGCCAAAGAAAGTAAAGCAGTGCGAATTGTGCAACGCAATTATTGTACAGTGGTAGCACGCAGCAAGATGCTCATGAATATGGAACTTGGACATATAGCCAAGTATCGTCAACCCGAAGAAGCTGATTTGTATCAAGCTGGAATTTTAGCTGTGTTAGTAGATTACGGACGCGGCAAGATTTTTCATTTAGTTGGTCACTATGATAATGACGCCAATACTGCTTTTGTAAATGATGTGCCGGACCAGGCTCCAGGGATTTCTATTAGTATGCGTCAGGCGATGGCCACTAATTTTATTGCCGAAGCTTTTGAAAAATAGGTTAATTGCTTTATTTTTCTTGATCCAAAATCAGAACGTAAGCTTGCTCGTTTGGAACCTTGAGCCATCCGGAATCTGCTTGCGGTATTGGATTATTCTCTTCATCGTTTAAAGGAAGTTTCTTCTTCGACAATAGTTCAAACGCATGTATATCATCCCAAAATGGCCCCGAGCGAACGTAGTCTATTTCTCTTGGAACATAAACAATAGCTTTGACTCCTGATGCCTTTATTTTTTGAATCACATCGCGCTGCTTTTCTAGCGGTAGCTTAAAAAAATCACTGGGATTAAACAAAGCTACACTGACTTTGGCTGGGACATAGCGGTGCCAAAGTTCATAACAAATTTTGAAAACTGCAATCTTACTATTAGGCAAAACCCCCTTTTGGCGCAAATACTGAGATATAGATACGCTCAGATTTGTTTTTAGCGTGCCATTTGCGTTTATGTGCAAATACAATTGCATCCCTATACTAAGCAAAAAAATAATCGACATTGCTTTAGCTGAAGTTGTATTAGGTCTTGTGAAGCCAGAGGAAGCCGTGCTAGGAATAACAAGTGCCACCAAGAAAAAAATGATAGCTGGCACTAAAATGTATCGCGCACAAAATGCATAAATATACAGATTAGTAGCAAACAGATAAAGACAAAGCATTACCAGTGGTATCAGTAATATAGGCACTAACTGTTGGAGCGCTTTCAAATTAGGTTTGAGCAATTTATTCTTGCCCGGAATAAGCCAGGCAAGCAAGATTATCCACGCAAAAGACTTTATGTAAAACCAAAGATTCTCCAAAATACAAGCAATCAAAAATCCAATATTTGTAATAAGTGGCGTGCCCACTACCCAAATGTTTGGTTGCCACCATTCAACATAGCGCCCAGATGGTTGCACATCACTTGAATCGTAGTCTAGAACCAGAGGTTTTTGGTTGATTATTTTAGGCGGGTTTTGCAAGAACAAGCCATTGGCCAAACGATAATACTGGTTTTGATGCATTACAGTGCGAACGAAAGTACTGTAGGCATTGGTTGAAATTATGGGTTGACCTTCCTTCAATGAAATAGCGATGAGCCATCCTGAAGCGGTAAGGGCGAAAGCAAGAAGGATTGCAAAAGCGAGCTTAGCTTCTTTTTTGTACATTCCTGCAATTAGCGCGCATAGCGGTGCCAAAAGAAACACAATCGATTTACATAAATAAGCTAGTCCAAGCAAGATACCTAGCCACATTGCTTTTTTAAGCTGCGGTCTAAGCAGGATTTCCAGTAACAAAGCAAAAACTAGAAATAATAACGAGGCAAGCAAAAGATCAGGCGTATCATTTCCGGCATTGTTTAATGTACCAAAAGTGAAGGCGGCACTGCATGTTCCAGCTATTCTTAAAGACTTGCTTGAAGGTAGTTGTCTATCTAATTTTAATTTGCGAAAAGTGGTGAATAGCCAATATCTAAAAACTCGAAAGAACCTGAAAAAGCAAAAATATCCAACAATAGTCAAAATACAATTGAGTATCCTGAGCGATAAAATTTCGTTTTGTGGAATTACATGCAATGGCTTCAAGAAAAGTGCAAGCACGACCGGATAAAGCGGGCTCCAATAGCTATTAACAAAGTTCTGCCAATCAAGTCTGCTTAGTGCATCACTCATATCTAAATACTGAATGATGTCGCCAAAGATAATAGAGTTAGCGTATCTTTGTGCTTGCAAGAACGTCAAACAAAGACCTAATGCGATTATTGCAGTCTGAATCAAAAGTGTTTGACCGTAGAATCTATTTTTCATTTGCTCTGCACCCAAGGCACAGGAATTACATAAAGACTTTGCTCTTGGTCAAAGACTGCTTTCCATCGCTCATCGGGGGCTGCTTTCATTTCAGAATTGTCGATGTATATCGCTTCAATTTTATTTTTTGCGCATCGGTCGAGCATCTGATCGGTGCATTGCTTAGGATCGTTTCGCAAAGATTCAAAGTCGCGGCTTTCAGCCACAACCTTGTAATTTCCAACCACTGCAAAGGCCAGCTTGCGCACTGGGTCGACTAGCATAACGCGTGCGCCATCTCTTATGCCAAGTGCAGAAAGACGCTCGCAGATTGCTTGAGCCTGATTCTTATTGCCTTTCGCTAAGCACTCCAGATTTTCAATTATATTAAAAACACCTGGCACAAAGAGCAACGCTAGAGTCACAACCTGAGCAATTACAAAATTTTTCCCTTGTTTCGTCTTTGTCTTGGAAATACTGACACTAGTAAGAAGAGCAAAATACAACAAGACAAAATAGGCGCAAAAATAGCGGCTTGAATACAGAGTATTGCAATTTAGGGCTACAGAATATAATCCAAGCGCAAAAAGTGACGGTAGAGCGAGTTCTAACACTGGAGCATTTAGTTTGATAGCCAGATTAAATGAGCGATTTAGCACCATCAAAAGACATAGACCCAGAAAAACAGGTAAGTAAAAATAACGGGTGAAGAAAAAAACAGAAGCTAAAATAGCAATGAACTGATTCCACGCCGAAAACTCAATTGCAAAACCATCAAACCAGTAGTGTGGTGCAAGCCACGCAGCAAAGCTAGAGTCAAACGGTTTGTCAAACAAAAGCGTGCGAGGTTTTTCGATCATGACTTCGGGTAAATGTTTGTATTGTCCAATATGTTCTTTGTTTAACGTGAAATTAGGCAATAGAAAATCAGCACTGCGACTGACATACCAGGCATAATTTAAGCCTCCGGCTTCAGAGAAAGTAAGCTTTCCCGTTTGTTTTGATATTGCCATCATATGTGGTATCGCCACTACAAGCATCGTCAATATCGCAACAAGCGTTGATTTCAAACGAACACTGGCATTAGCCTTATTTCGAAGAAAAGCAAGAACGAAAAAGACACAAGAAACAGGAAGGATGATTGCCTTAGTAAGATAGCCCAGTCCCAGCCAAAGCCCCATTCTGGCGTTTGCCAAAAGCCCAGTTGGCACAAGCAAAAGTTCGGCACTAGCTAGATACAACAGACCGTAACTTAGCATGTCAGGTGTATCGATATGAGTTCCACCCATTCCTAGCGTAAGGGCAATAAAACCCCCTAAAGCAAGGGCTTGAATCGTCTCGTTACTTGGCAGCATTTCATCGCTTTGCCTGCGGCTCAGCGTTACTTTGACAAGCCGAATAAAGGAGCAAAAGGTAAATATGAAAATGCTGAAATTGAGCAATTTCAGTAAGACGATTTCAGCAACCCCTTTTGGGTGCAAAATCACCTCACCCAAAGCAATTAGCCACGAGTAAAGCGGGCTCCAGTAAGGATTAATTGCAAGTGCGAAATTGCCATTAACTAACGACTTGGCTATATCGATGTATTCAATAGCATCATCGTTGTACAACTCAAAACGGTGATTCCACGCCTGGAGCCCCGCCCATAGTATGGCAAATACAATTAAAATAACTTGGCGATTCACTGAGACTTGAAGCTCCTAACCAGTGAAGCTACAAATCTAACACCAACCAAACTATTTTAATAGACCCTCTGTGTCTATGATAGGTGAGACAGTTTAACTAACCGAATTTCCTACGCGTGCATAAATGGTGGAAAGAGCTCTTCCGCTTTCTTACCTTTAAGCCAATCCTGCGCCACCGTATGCGATACTGCCTTAATGAACGAGATTCATAGAGAATTCCCAAAAATGCTAAAATTAAGAAATGGTCAAACATCCAATCGTTCTAATTTTAATTGGCTGTCTCGTGGGGGCAGGATTTATATTTTTATCTCTGCCTGGAAAACAAACAACAAATAATGAAGTCGAAAGAGCCACCTCATCTGAGGTTGGATCTGTTGTAAGCACCACTAAGAATATAAAAAAAGGAACCGAAAGATCGTTTAATTGAAGTAACCCCACAGCTCGCCACCACATGCGATACCACGCATCTCGCGTTGACAGCTTCGAGACTAAAGTAATTTATGCCAATAAAAAATGGGGGTTGGACCTTTTTAGATAGTATAAAACTTAAATCAAAAAGATAAGGTCCAACCTGCGTTTAAGATATATCGACCTTCATATTTTTTCAAATTAAATCATCCATTTTTTTTGTTGTGCTAATAACAAAAAAGGGAGAAAAATCAGTGTTTGAACTAAGAAAATCCCAAGAACGCGGTCATACCGAATTACCCTGGCTGGAAAGTTACCACACCTTTTCGTTCGATCAATATTATGATGCCGAGCACATGGGCTTTGGTCCTCTTAAAGTAATTAACGAGGACACAATCGCGCCTGGCATGGGATTTGGCTCGCACCCTCACCGCGACATGGAAATTATCACCTACATTATTAGTGGGCAGCTCGAACACAAAGACAGTCTTGGCACAGGCACAATTATCGAAGCGGGACAGGTTCAGAAAATGTCCGCAGGTCAGGGCATCATTCACAGCTCGTTTAACGCGTCTTCTAACGAGCCCGTGCATTTACTACAAATTTGGATTCGACCCCAGTCCGAAGGGCTGCAACCCACCTATGAACAAGAAAAAATCATTGACGAGTTGAACAATTTCACTTTAATTGGCGGACCGTCTACCGAGTCACCGCTGCACATTAATCAGAATGTGCGCCTATATCGATTGCATGCAACACCTGGCAAAACAAATAGATTCACCGCTCTGACAGGCAATTCAGTGTGGGTGCAGATAGTGCAGGGCGAATGCCTGGTGAACGGGCTTCAGTCAGAGGCTGGCGACGGTGTAGCCCTCGACAAACACGATATCGAAATTGAATCATTGTTGCCGACTGAACTGTTACTGTTCGAGTTTGCTGGCAAACAAATGATGTCGCACTAAGCCGCTTTTTTATCTTTAATAGCCCTTATACGCGCCGCCATTACGCATCGATCTCAATCCAGGCACGTTGAGCAGGTCGCCGTAACGTTTCACAGCGTATCTGATACCGGCAATCATGTTATGCAGCGGATTCAAGATGTCGTCGAATCCTTCCATCTTATTAGTTTTGAAAGTCGGCTCGATGGTTTGAATGAGACCCATAGAAGGAGTGCCACGACGCCAGTTGGAGTCCCAGCGGTTGACGACGTTTGGATCCCAGCTAGATTCTTTCTGAATGATTATGGTCAATCCTTTTATATAAGCGTCGTTAACTGGCAATCCGCATTTTATAAGTGCCATCTTCATCAGGTTCATGCGATCAGCTTCAGGAATCAGACCTGGGTAGCGCTTGGCGCTTTGTGGGGTTATTTGATCAGCCGTGGTCGGATTTGCAACTGGATTGTCGTAACCCGGCTGAGTTGGACGCTCAGGTCTGCTATTTGGATTTGCACCGCGGTCACCGAATTTGAGTTGTTGATACTTTTGCATCCATCCTTTATTTAGGTCGACTTCTTCGTAGCCGAATTTCTCGCCGTTGATGCGTATAACTTCTCTACCAGTTCGTCCAAATCCAACACTTCCTGAAGCGTTTCCAGTGGACCCCTTGGTGGTGTCTGTGCCTTCCTTCCAAGCCTTGGTGATAGCTTGAATGAATGCTGGATTATCCGAGCGCCCAGGATTGTGAGTAGGATAGTATCGACCAGTCAAAGCCTGGAGCAAGGTTATTCCGCGCGAGGCAGCTCTATTCATAACAGTTTCAGCCCATGCCAATTGCGCATCTGCTCCTTGCGAGCCGACTTCGGTCTTCATTCTTCCAGCAAAGGCCGCCATTACATTTGGATCGGACAACTCGCGGTCGAATTGCGAACGGTTAATTGCACCTTGTGGGTATCTGTCTCCTCCTGCAGGACGAGTCGGACGGTATGGCTGATCGGGTCTATCGTTAGGACGTGGGCGTGGTGCCGGTCCGTTACCATAAATCTCTTCGAACCAACCTGGTGGCATCAAATCTGGTGTCACTCTATTTGAGTTATTAAAGTACTGATCTGTTTGCCCCGGGAAGAACTGACCGGGTTGATCGAAGCGTGGATCAGCAAAACGTGGATCGTTGAATTGCGGATCGCCGTAGCCGGCAGGCGCGCCTGGTGGCACGTAGCCCGGATTTGGGTTATAGCCTTGTGGCTGGTTCCAAGGTTGAACTTGGTAGGGTCTTGTACCATTTTCAGGTCTGTAGTTGGAGCTTGCACAGGCGGAGCAAGGGCAGCCATTGAAGGCGTTTTGCTGTTGCTGCTTCCAGTTAGTTGGAGTTTCGAAAGTGTATGTGCTGTTTGAAGGACCAAAGGAAACGTTGGGCAAATAGGCATTGGCGTTGTTACCTTCGAATGGTCCGCGAGCGTTGCTTCGACGCAATTGATCGCTGTTGTTCTTGATGTAGTCGAGAGCGCCGCGCGAGAGCTTATCGAGCGAGCCTGCATTTGCATTCGAATATGCATCAGAAGTGAATGAGACTTGCGGAAGAACGGCATCGTACTTGGTGTTTTGCACGTCGTTTATGCGCGACATGCTGGTGTTGGGATTTAAGTCAGCCGACGCAAGAGTAATTTCGGGAAGCTTGGCGGTGTTTTGACGTTGGCTGAAAGCTCGATTGTAAGCGCCGATGTCAGAGAAGCTGGCGCTTGCATAAAGGTTGCGATTGAAGAGGGCTGAGTTCTGAGCGACGTTGAAGGAGCTAGAGTCGGAGCTGAGGTTTTGGTAAGTCTGGGATTCAAGACGGCTTGGGGTGTACTGGCTCGACGAAGCCAAATTGAAACTGTCAGTGCTCTGCACTGGCGGTTTCTGCTCTGAAGTGTAGTCGGGTGCTGCGTCGGTCATGTGTTTATTATCTATTTAGATATATAAGGAGACCATGTGGTAATCCCCACGCACGAGGTAAAATGTTTTCGTAAGATGCCCAAAATTTCTTCGTATTCTTCCCATTAAATTTTTCATGTGCGGACGCTACACACTTACCGACCCCATTAAATTCCAGGACCGATTCAAGCTGGAAGACTTTTCTCAGTACGGAATAATTCCGCGCTTCAACATCGCGCCAAGCCAACTAAACCCCGTGTTGATAGGGCGAGACGGCGGTATTCATTTAGAAATTTTGCAGTGGGGTCTTTATCCCAAATGGGCTCGCGAAAAGAAATTACGCCCAATCATTAATGTGCGTCGCGAAACACTTGCAGACAAACCGACATTCAAAGGTAATCTAAAACGCAATCGTTGTCTCATTCCAACCGATGGTTATTTTGAATGGTTGCCAGGCGAAAAGAGCAAGAAGATTCCCATGTATTTCACTTTGAACGAGCATCGCGACGCCACTTTTGCCGGATTGTATCAAGACAATACCGATACCGAAGGCAATACCACAAGACAGTACGCAATTATTACTGTTCCATCTAGCGAAGAATTTTTATATATTCACGATCGCATGCCCGCGATTATGACACCAGATACGGAGCGCTTGTGGCTCGACCCAGAACTAAGCTCCACAGAAGAGTTAGTTTCACTTCTACAGCCAACCTCGGGTGAAGAACTTTCAACCAGACCGGTATCGAGTGTGGTGAATTCTGCCAAGTCAAATTCGCCAGAATGTATAGCACCAGAAGCGGTGCAACATACTATTCAGTTTCAATAAGCACAATAGGCATTACCGTACGGTAATAACATCACAGAATAGCGCCAAAAATCGGATAGGATTCCCGTACGGGAAAAATCATTTGACATCAAACCGGAATGCAGCTATCATTCCCGTACGGGAAAGAGATTGGAATCAAATGCAGATAACCGATTCGGAACAATTTGGACAAATAATCAGACAAGCGCGAGAGGCGCAAAAGATGCGTCAGAAAGATCTGGCAGCAGCCAGCGGCTGCGGGATTCGATTTATAAGTGATCTCGAAAATGGCAAACGAACTTGCGAAATAGATCGCTCTCTCAAAGTAGCCTGGATGCTGGGGGTAAAAATCACAGCCGAAATCCCGAGGCCGCCTGCAGCGATTGACGATGAATAATCAATTAGACGTTTATCTTTATGGCAATTTGATTGGCAAACTGTTTTTGCATTCTGGCAGTATGCGCTTTGAATACGAGAATGACGCGAAGCATTTTTTATCGCTTAATATGCCAGTTCGCATGGAGCCATATTCCAGTAAAGCCTGTGAAGCATATTTTGGAGGACTCTTACCAGAAGGAGAAAAACTTCTCAAAGCAATTGCGCGCAATACCGGAGCAAACTCAAGAAGCACTTATAGCCTCCTTGAGCAAACAGGTCGGGATTGCGCAGGTGCGGTTCAGGTCTGTACTCCTGGGCAATCAGCAGATATTCAAACAACTTTTGAACTGCAAGGAGAGTCGTTATCAGAAGAGCGACTAGCTAAACTTTTGACCGAACTCCCGACACGCCCTTTGTTTATCCAGGATGAATTTAGACTTTCTCTTGCTGGCGCTCAAGATAAAGGCGCACTTTGTTTGATTGATGGCAAGCTGGCTATTCCAAAATCTGGAGTTCCAACTACTCACATTTTAAAGCCATCTATAAAGCACTCTGAAACTCCAGATACAGTCGAGAACGAATATTTCTGCATGAAGCTTGCACAACTCGCTGGACTGAAAATGGCGAGCGTTGAAGTCAGAAACGCAGAGAATATCAAATATTTATTAGTGACTAGATTCGATAGAACAGATTATCTCAAATCATACTCAAAAAAAATCAGCAGAGTCCATCAAGAAGATTTTTGTCAGGCACTAGGGGTGGTGTCTACAAAAAAATACGAAGCCGATGGTGGACCCTCGTTAATAAAGTGCTTTCAACTGGCTGAAAAACTGGCTTTTCCAGCGCGAGACAAAATAGAATTGCTCAAAAGAGTGGTATTCAACTTTATAATTGGCAACGGTGACTGCCACTCAAAAAACTTTTCCATCTTGCATTATTCAAACAACATCTCAGAATTATCACCCGGTTATGACTTTCTTTCTTCTATCGTCTATCCTAAGTTATCAACGAAATTCGCCATGAGCATTGGACGAGAAGCGGAAATGAATTCGATTCGCTTTGAAAATTGGGCGCGATTTATAAATCAAATAAACGTTAACGCAAAACCTTTTAAAGATCTCGCATTGGAGTTATCCAATAAAATCGCAAAACACATTCCTCCCTTAAAAGAGCAAATGATGGAGGAGCACATCTGGTCACCGATTTGCGATGATATTTCAGAAGTAATACATCATAGATCTGAGATGCTCAAGTTGAGTTTAAAGCATATTTCTTAGCGATCGTTTTCTGCTGTTCGCTGATTAGTAGGCTGTTGCGCCAACATTTCGCGCGCCCACTTTTGACGCAAACTTATAACAGTCCCGATGTAACCGCCTTCGTTATTGCCGTCTGAGCCTGGCGCATATTTAGCGATTACCGCACGCAATGTCTGAGCACCAAAAGGTTTACGTCTGTAGAATTCATTTGGTTCTGTAGCTATATATTGATATTTGAGCAACTTGAACCAGTCCTCAGCGCCTTCTGCCCACGAGTTGTATTTTCTAAAGGTCCCGTCGGTTCCAGCAGGTCCTGTGCCCTTGATGTTACCCCAGGACATGTTGCGCGATGCGCGCCCGTGCTTGCCGGCTGTCGACTCCACTATAAAGAAGCCCAAAGCGATGGCAGGGTCGATTCCATATTTAACACCTAGGGCGTACAGCTCTTTGCCCACACCCACGGCTGGGGATTTGTAGTATCGAAGTATTTCGTCTATCTTCTCAGCCGAAATAGACGGCTGTGAAACCATATTTATGTCTCTCTCGCCTGGACGCACCAAATCGGGGCGAGGCGGCGGCAGGTTCTGCGGGTCGAACGTCTCAGGCGGTCGATTATTTGGCGGACGTTGCTGTGGATAATCTCTTGGCGGTCGCGGAGTATCATTATATGGTTGTCGCGGCGGCGCTTGATTGGGCGATCCGTAAAGCTCCTCGAACCATCCAGGCGGCATCAGGTCAGGCGTTACTCTATTCGATGCCGGTCTAAATTCTCCTGGGCGCGGTACAAACGCGTCATAGCGCGGATCATTAAATTGGGGTTGCGTATTTGGCGGAACATACCCGGGGCTCCACTGCTGAGGTTGGTTAAACTGCTGGGGCTGATTGAACTGCTGCGGTTGATTCCACGGCTGCATTTGATACGGACGCATTCCGTTATCTGGTCTGTAACTTCCATTGGCACAGTGCGAGCATGGACAACCTGGAACAGTGCCATTGAATTGTTGCGGTTGCTGCTGCGGCTGCCAGTTACGTGGCATGTCGTAGTTGTAGCTACTTGCCGGCAAATTATTGAACGATACATTTGGCAGGTACTGCTGAGCATTACTGCGAGCTTCATACGGCGCCATGGCAGGCGAGCGACGCAACTGTTCTCCATTTGTCTTTATGTAATCGAGCGCACCACGAGACAGTCTATCGAGCGACATATCGCCCATGCTGGACAGATTGCGACGATTGCTCAATTCCTGCAGAGTTGGAGCCTGAAAGGATGGAGACAGGAAATTGCTTGAGTCTGAATTTCGCTGGAATACAGGAATAGGCGAATCCAGACTCATAGCTCCAAGAATGGTTTCAGGAGATGGCAGATTGTTCGTAAGAGTCAAGTCTGGCAATGATGAAGTGACGCTGGCAGTGCGGTCACCAAAGGCTCGATTAGTCCCAGAAAAGTCCATAGAGGCGCTGGCAAGCGACGTTTGGCGGGAAAGGAAACTCTCCGTCTGCGAAAGGACAAGCGAATCAGCCACATTGCTGCGACCGTCGTTTGCGTTGTTAAATTCGTTTACCGCATCTGCCATGCCTTTATTATCTAAATAATAAGAGGCTTTGAATTTGGTGAGATTCCCACCTAAAGCACGTAAAAGATACGTGATCTCCCCAGGAAAATCGCAGAATTAATCTTTAGAAATCCGTTGCCTCAAATAAATTCGTACCGACTAACGCTTCGATTGAAGGTGTCTTTTATGCAAACAAGTTGAACATAAGTATTCCGGGATGTTTTGCTTATGGTTGGCCCCGAATGCTCAAAAGCAACTTTCAATTTCTTGTTAAAACAAGGTGTCAAAAAATTCTATGATGACACCGTGGACGGTGCCTTTGCGACCTGCTCTTCATTTGGTTGACTCTTTTTCCAAAATAATCGAAGCAAAATATAAACAATCATTCCGGACGCCCAACCTTGTATCGAACAGACGCCAATTTTTAGTGACTCTGTCCCCGGTATCACGCCAGCAGTTATAGTCCCTACCACACACCCGCAAAAAAGCGCTATCAATGCGGCTGGACGATAGTCTAATTTGCGCTCAGATGTAAGCGCGTGTTCAACACAAATGGTATGGCGTTTAAATATCGGACCAACTATATAATATTCGGTCAATAAAATTACAGTCGGCATCGCCATGATAATGCAATTAAGCGATGCGACATTCTCCAAAGATTTTGCGCAACCCATTCCAGATAAATAGGCAGCCAGAGCGGCTCCCAGTAGGGCTAAAATCATTACTGCTAATCTGTGCGGCAAGCCAAATAAATGAGAGAACGAACTACTCGATCCATACAAATTTGAATCATTCACTGCAAAATATGATGCAAGTAAAACAACTGCACAAAAAATCGGTACACCACCAAAGCTGTAATTGCTCATAAAAGCTGTGCCTTGAGCGTAGTTTGTTATGCCTGTCATTTTTGCCACCATCCATCCGGTAACAGGAAAAAGACAAAGGCCAATTAACGAAGCAATTATCACCGGTGGAAGAATAGTGAGAAAAGAGGGCTTGCTATGACGCCAATAATCTTGTTCGTTACCCCACACACCACAACCTAAAACGAAATTTGCCACCATCACAAAAGCAGCAGTAGTGCTAATTTTAGCAGGATCGCTAAAAATGGCAGGATCAGCCGATGCAGTTACTTTGAAAAAGGTGTAAGCCACCCAAGTTACTAATAATGGCGCAGCAAAATAGCGAGCAAAATTAGCAACGCCTTTAAATCCCCAAAAATTATTGAACGCCATAAGCAAGGCAAAGACTGGTGCAAGCACAATCATTGGTAATTTAAAATCATACAAACCAGAAAGACTTTCAGCGCAAAAGAGCGAAATCAAGCCATACCACGCAACAAACATCCAGACTAAATTGAACGTAACAACACGCGCACCTTTGTGACCAAAAACAGACTTAACCACAGAACCGTAACTGCGACCGGTTTTCGCTCCCAAGTGACAAGCGGGTAGCGCATATGCAAGCATGATTACACAACTCAAGAAAGAGCAGCCAAGCACCTGAGTAAAGCTCATTCCATCTTTGAACCAGAGAAAACCAACCAGAGCGCACGGATACAACGTACACATCGTTACCCACAAAAGCCCCATGGTTAGCGGACCTCTGCGCTCAGATGTGTTTATTATTCCGTGCAGGTTAGCTCTATCAGTCACTATAATTACATCAAATACTTACATCAAATTTTCTTTGATGTATGCAACTAACTGGTCGGCACAAATGCCCCAACCTTCATGGAATCCCATCTGTTCGTGCTTCTTCATTTCTGCAACACTTCGGTGCAAACCACGCGCAACATATTTAGTTTTGCCACCTGGCAAATCAGAAAATGTAATGATAGCTGTGAACGGAAAATCACAACCCTCAGAATTTTTGTCTGTTTCGGGTGCTGGCTGGAATCCTTCAAGCAATACCGATGTGAATGTAAGACGTTCGTTTTCAACTACTTCTAAATAACAACCATTATTGGGTGGAAGTTTGTTACCTTCAGGATCGAACATTTGCATATTGAAAGCGCCGCCAGGCTTTACGTTCATGTCTACTACTTTGGCACTATAAGGCTTGGGACACCACCAGGGCTCAATGTGTTCGCGAGTAGTCCAGGCTTTCCACACTAATTCACGAGGCACATCTAATTCGCGCTCGAGTACCAGTTCCAATTTGCAAACTTGCTCTGTCTTGCTCATAGCTTCCTCCAAATACCTGCAACTAATATATTGGAATCGCGCTCAGAATCGTCATGTTATGTAGAAGCCTAAACTTGCTCTAAGCTTGCGTACCTCTCAAAAACCTTGATGCTATTGCCTGAATGTGAAGAGCAAAGTCTTCACTGGACCTTAATGTCAGTAGATGAAGATTCAATAGTCATCTTATTTCTGAGGAAATCATGTCAATATTTATAGGCGAATTGGAATTTGAAGGTCCGTTTCTTACTATCGAAAATTTGAACGACGCACCAGGCATCTTTGCCGTGGTTAACGCGACAGGCAAAAACTTCGAACTCGTCGAGATGAATGATTCAGACATGGTCAAGGAGACATTGCAGACTCATCCACATTTAGACAAGTGGCAGCAGATTTGCCCGGAAGTGGCAGTGGTTGTGCATTACACCGACATTCCTATTAAGGAACGTAAGTACAAACGAGAATCAGTTGAGCGCAATCGTTTGTTTTCTTACGCAAGTTAATTTACTTCTGAATTTAGCTATTTACACTCATTCAATTCCCAGTTGAAAGTCGAGTAAATAACTCTGGCTGTGTCCTGTGGAATGATGTGCGGATACTTCTTTTTCAAATAAACTAAGACAATTTCATCATCGCTTGGTGGCGGGTTCTTCTTTTCCAAATGCGCCGCTTCGCTGAAATCGAGCGGGAACCATTTGAAAATTTGTGAGATGCGTATCAGCTTTTGGCTTGGGTCAATAGTCAAATTTTCTTTGCGGGCCATAAAATGATCGAGCGAATCTTCAAGCTGTGCATCTATCTTTGCTGCAACATAAGCTGTGTCTGGCATTTCGGGCGAGCCTTTGGCACAGGCTACCACAGCAAAATGTACGCGCGGATCGTGACAGGCAAATTGCTTGCGTAAAATTGCATGCTCCATATCGTACAAAGTGTGGTCTTTACCTAAAACTTTGAACTTTTCTTTCTCCCAAAAATTATCTATTTGCTGAATGCTATTTGGCGGATTGTATTTGTTAGCTTGCTTAATTGGATAATTGCGCAGAACCGCTTTGATGGCACAAGCATTGTATGCATTTATCCAAAAAGCTTCTCTTTCCTTCTCGCTAAATTTTTCAAACTCTTTTTCTGTTAACACTGCCAATGAATCAAGATAAAGATCTAGATTTTTAGGGTCTTTCAGCCAGTTTGAATATTTTATTTGTCCACGATTAATTTTAGCTATTTTATTTGTGCAAACATATTTGGAAAGGCATTTACTAAATAAACTGTGATTTTGATCAAAGCGCGCTTCGGCTTTGGGCGGCAGAGCTAGCGTAATTGCAAACGCAACAACAGTAAATGCAAAAATATTAGACATTACATCGCAGCCTGTTTGTGCAATTTCTCAAGCAGTTTAGTCACAGCCGAAGCCTCATAAGCAGGGGCGGAACAACGTCCGTCACCACAAGTAAATGCTGCTGCTTTATCGAGTGTGGGAAATTCAACTTCCGAATTTGGCAATGGTCCTTCTTTCTGATCGTACCAATCTATGCGCTTATATACAACAGGGCTAGATAATGCTGCAATAAATAATTGCTCAGCAGAAGGGTCTTTTTTGTCACCGAGTATGGTGACATGATCTGGCGTAGAGGCAAGTTCGCGATCCGCCATAAGTATCCCTGCAACCAGAATTTTACGTTTGCGCGCTATTTCAGGAGTAGCAAGATAACGCATTGCTTCCTGAGCCAAAGCTTTGAAATTTTTATCTCCACTGTAATGATAAAGCAAATTATAGAACCTTGCCACGCGTACGTTTTCTTCCATTACTGGAGCGAATTTAATTGCTTCACCACCTTTTGAAGTGACGAATCCGGCTGAGTTTTTTTCTTTTTCAGGACCAAAATTCTTCTGGATAAACTGGCCTGCATCCACTGCTCGCTTTAGCCATTTTCTATCCGCGGTAGCTTCGTACAAAGCTAGACTGGCGCGTCCCATCGAAAGCGTGTCGCCTAAATAATATCCTTTATCTTGGTTTGGCTCATCATGACTGAATCCGCCACCTTCGATAGATCTATTTTCTACAATCCAATCGGCTGCTTTTTTGGCGTATAGCAAATAGGCGGGGTCGCGAGTGGCTTCGTACAACTGAACCATGGCTGTTATTGCCCAGCCATTTTCGCGCGAGTAGACATGTTTGTCGATGCGCGGAATGCCGAGTGCTCTACGCTCTTTGTCTGGTAAATTAAAATAGCCTTCGCTGTGTTGACCAGGAATCAAGTCGGCGTCCTGACTTGTGTAAAAAGCACCATCGGGCGATGTGAGAAAATTATGCAAATAATCGGCAATAGATTTTGCCGCTTTCAAAAATTCCTGATCTTTGTATAAGGCGTAGCCAAGCGAATACACTTTTAAGTTATTAGCTTGCATCTCCATGATTTTTTCAAAGTGCGGGTTGTTCCAGGTCGCACCAGTCGAATATTGATAGACACCGCCCCAGACAGGATCGATTAAATTGAGCATGCCTTTTAAAGTTTTGATAGCTCGCTCTTGCGCTTCTTTGTCGCCATCGAGCCCAAGTTCCATCGAATACTCGACGCTATCTGCATCGAGATATTTATGGAAAGTGCCCCATGCACCATATTTAGCATCATAGCCACTTATGTGTTTTTGAGTGAGCTCAGCTTGCAAATCTTTAGATAATGCACTCTGGGTGCCATAAGCAATTTGTCTTTTGCCAGGTGTTTCGGCAATTGGGTTTTTGCTAATTTTTTTGAGTAAGGGCAAGAATTCTTCTTTCTTAATATAGCCCTGACGCTTCACAAGCTCTTTTCCATCGCCGTCTAAAATAATGGTCGCTGGCCAACCCCAGTCTTCCCATTTCGAACTTAAATCCGGGCGCGAGTCCTGGTCTACTTTCACGGCAATAAATTTGCTATTAATTAATTGGGCAACTTTGGAATTAGAATAAGTAGTCTCTTCCATAACGTGGCACCAGTGGCACCAGACCGCTTCCATGTCGACAAGAATCAATTTCTTTTCGCGCTTAGCCCTGGCAAAGATTGATTCGTCAAACGTTTCCCAGTTAACCCGGGTCAATTTAGGGTCAGCCTCTAAAAGTGAATTTTGGCGCGGTGCTTCAAGCTGGGCAGCAAGTTTTGTATAACTCTCGTACTTAACTGCATGCGGCGGTTTGAGCTTAGCCTGGGCAGCAAGAGCCAGTGTGCCTGCCAGAGTTATAGAGATGCAAATCGCAACCGATTTCATAAGTGCTCCTAGAACCAGGCGTAGATAAAAGGCTTGGTCGGCATAGACATGCGGTACAAAATATAATTTAAGAAAATACCCATCGCGATTCCCAGCAGCATCGAGAAAAGGGCTGCGTACAATTTTTGGGTTTTGGGTTGGGTTCTGACTGCCATATTGAATCCAAAGCGCGAGGGAAACAGATTCTATATCTAAACAGGAGCATTTATCTATTTTTCGCTTTTATTTTGCCGTTTTTCCTTAATCTCTCTTATTTTGGCGGCCACTTGGCTTGCCATTTTTAATCCACCACTTGGGCTCAGGTGTACACCATCGATAAAATCTTCTGTAGCTAGATTGCTTAAGATCAGAGTTTTATAACCCTTTTTGTCGTAACCGCTCATAGAACGGCTCCGCATCGCATTATGTCGCTCCTGCTCTTGCGCACTGAGCATGTCGTAGTAGAAAGGACAGATATCAACCGAGACTAAAAGGGTGTTTTGACGCAATTCGGGAATGACGGCACAGTCAGCAAGTAACTCAAACTCGCGCCAGCCCTGATGATTGGGGACTAATTTGCCATTTACGCTCTGGAAATATGGCAAAGAATACTTACGCACGGTGTTGAGCCAGATTGATTGGTCCGAATCGCGCGCTTTGCCCGTATCGGAAACCGGAATTATGTCTTTGTATAAGATGCGAGGACAAAGAAAATTTTTGGATGTAACGTCCGTCCAAATTGAAGCGAAGAGTCTGTAACTGACTACATTCCAGAGGTCACGAAAGCGCAGATATTTATCTAACTGCATGCACAAGAACAACTCGTCGAGCGGCTTATCGAACTGATCGCGAAGTAAACTAGGATTGAAATCGATGAACTCTTTTCTTGCTGGAAAGTCACGCATGAAGCCTTTGTAATAACCATCCCAGTACATATATCGGTACGGCGTATTGCCGCATGGAATGCCAATTACTGCACCAAAAGCGTTGGCAACGAAAATGACGTCATGCTTTTCTTTACTCAAGGCTTCATAAATCCAGTAGGCGCCCTCAAACACGCGACCACCACGAAAGGAAATATTTATTACTGAGTATTTATCGCCCAGATCTTTTTGCAACTGGTCGGACCAGAGCTTGTCTACAGTTTGGCCCTGACCATTAAAGACTGAGTCACCGCCAACTATCACAAGAGTTTTACCCGGTTCAATTTTTGATTTTACAAGCTCCAACAAATTCGAAAAAGTAGGCAAAAACTGTGTATCCATACTGATATACGGATGTAGTCGATGAAAATTGACATATAAATTTTTAGTAGCGAAGTAATGTCCAAGCGCCACACAAAGACTAAATCCAATTACTACGCCAACCATCACAAGCTTCGGCTCGAAATGCTCGCTGGTCCAGTCTTTGATTTCTTGCCACTTTTTTAATTTCATAACTGATAACCTGTGGTGAATAAGAGCTGGAATTTTTCCACTGCCTCAGGCAAGGGGAAGAAAAATAAAAGCCATCCAAAAGAGACGAAAAGATAAGTCATAAGCCATTTTACAAGCCAATACTTAGCAAGAAAAGATTGTAATTTTAGGCCCGCAGTTCCAAGCAACTTTGGATATGCAAGACATAGTGAAATGCCGATGCCATGATACAAGCCCCAGGCCATGTAATGCCAGTGAGCACCGTGCCAGAGCCCGCACAATGCAAATGCAAAAGCGCCATTAAATGCGGTGCGAAGCATGCCATGACGGTTGCCACCAAGGGGAATATAAACATAGTCGCGAATCCAAGAACTAAGCGAGATATGCCAGCGATGCCAGAACTCTCGCATGTTCAACGCCAGATAGGGCCAATTAAAATTAGTGGGCAACGTGATTCCCATCATTCGCGCAAGACCTATGGCGATGTCCGAATAACCTGAAAAATCGAGGTAAATCCTGAAACTGAGAGCGACTAAGTAGAACCATCTTTCTTCTAGTGGAATTAACTCGAACTTATTAGCAAAGTATTCGGTATAACTAGTGAGATTGTCTGCCAAACAGAGTTTCTTGAAAAAACCAATACAGACAAGCACCAAGCCTAGTGTCCCCATTCGCCAGTTTACTTTTTTTACAGCTTCTTCAAGCGACGGTATAAACTGGGTATAGCGCTTGATGGGACCAGCCACAAGCGAGGGAAAGAAAATAGAAAAGAGTGCAAAGTGTAGGGGATTTTTAATGGGCTCTCCACCCTTTTTCACTTCATACAAATAATGCACAAATTCGAAAGTAAAGAAGCTTATGGCAAGTGGCGGAGCGGCTGGTAGAACAGATGTGAAAATGAGCTTGAACGATTTTCCCAACTCAGGATTGAGGGCGCCGATTAATTCGTCCGAGACGAAAAATAGATATTTGTAAAAACACAAAGCCATTACACAGAACGATATTGCAAGAGCAATTAAGTGCTTATTTCGACTCAAAGCACAGCCATAAGATACTAGTGCAAGCACGATGATTGGCTTCACACCTGCAGCGCCTGCAAAATGGGTGTGAAAAATGGCGCAGAAAATGAGCAATGTCACCATTCGCAAAATGGACGAAGGAACAGCCCAATAAATTAAAAGAAAAGGCAAAAGAGCAATGAAAAACCAGTAGGTATTAAAAATCAAATTGCTTGCCCTGGAAAACTTAGAGCCTATTTACTTTTGAGGTTAGCGCAGCCTAGGCCAACGTCAATTGTATCGTCTCTAAACGCCTAAAAGCCTCTCGACATCTATAGCTTCAGAACATACATAATTTCTAGTGTTTGTATTATTTTTCTTGATTCAAAAAATTATTAATAAATTTTAGATAGTTACTGCACGACGCACTTACTCATAATCAAACTGTCTTTTGCTTCCAGTTTCTTTTGATTTTGTAATCGCTTCCAACCTCTCTCACTAACCGACTCCAGTTTCAGAACAAGCGCCAAGGCGCCCGAGTCGGTCTACCTTGAAAGGAAATCGAATGAATAGAATCGCAGTTCTGGTCCTATGCGGACTGGCTACTGTGGCGGCTTTGTTCACGACTATCTGGCCTCTTGCGGGTAACCAGGGCATCGATGGAAACAATGGGTTTGGTCAGCAGACAAGCTGGCTTTCACAGGAGCCTTTTCCTCCGACTCTGTCCCAGAAGGTCTTCCCGATTGGGTTGGCCACAAACATCGCAAGCCGTCAGATCCAGATGGACAAGGACGACCGCTACCAGGAATACATTTTCGACGTCTTCTCCAACGGCGACAAAGGCACACTCTTCTTCAGCGATCGAGGCGTGCTTGCCGAAATTACCATGCAATACGCCGCTACCAAGACCGAAGACTGGTACAAGCTTGGTCCCGACGGCGTGACCATTTTGCAGAAGCGCACCACCGACCTTGTATCTGGGGCGCTCATTGAAGAAGGCGAGCGCGGCGACGACAACCGCTTCGTGCTCAGGTCCTATATGCCTGGCACCATGCAGGTTTTGCGCGTTCGCACTTACGAGTCTCGCGGCATGATTCTGCGCGGCGGACTTGGCGGCATCAACCTCATTGCCCGCGACGAGGCGTTCTATCCTGATGTTGCAAATCAGACTGAATATCTGTTCGTGGCAAGCGACGTGCTCAACTCCGAGCGCTTTGACTATGCCAAAGACGGTAAGGCAACTGCGTATCTGAAAGTCATGTATCGTGCGCGTCTGGGTTGGTTCTTCTACCCCGATGGCGTCACCAAGCGCATGGCGTTCGAGCGCAAGAGCATCATGCGCAACACCATCGGCTACTGGGAAGTGCACACCGACTACTTCGACCAAAGTGGCAAGCTTGAAGCAAAGCGGGTTTTCACTCGCAGCTCAATGATCGTCACAGTCGAACTTCCCGGCATCGGCAATGTGCGCCAGACCTGGGGCATGATTGTTCCGTACAAAGCGGAAGCGCAGCGCCTGGTCAAGGACAACTTTGCTTTGTCGTTCGTGGAACTCGATTCCTACAACGGCTTGAAAGATGCCAGATTCACCTATAAGGACGGCGCCCTCACTGAATTCTGGTATCAGACCAAACTTGCCACAAGCAATCAGGTCTCTGGCGAAACGCCAGTCGCAGACCCAGTGCTCGTGCAGGTCCGCCTCACTCTCGACCCTGCTACAGGCGCGGTCACATCAAAGAAAGTAGTCGACCTAAAGACTCAAAAGGAGCTTGTGAATCCCGACCTGGTCGATATCTCGACCAGTGTCATCAAGGCTCCCGCGGGTTTGACTCAGATGCTCGACTATGAACCACCTCCGGCTGTTCCATTCGAGCCGGACTATCCTCAGGGGGAACACTAACCCCCACGAATAACTAAAGGAGTTTCCATGTCTGCTCAAAGACTGGGACTACTCGCGATCGCGGTAGGCGTGTTCGCTTTAGGTTGTCTATACAGCCCTAAGCAGAAACACGAATGGAAGCGTGCGCCCGACAACGTCGCGCGTTTCCCTCAGAAACTACCGTATCGCTACTTTGTCTCGGACAAGGACGAGCGAAGCAATGTCTTTTTTCACAAAGACAATGTCACTCCCCGTCAGGCGTTGACTGATACGCCTGACGGTCTTCATTACGACACGACGTATGATGAGCGCGGCTTTCGTACTGCCTGGAAAGTCTTCTATCTCAAGGCAAACGGCGAGCCCGGACAACTGCGTCAAGATTCGACCTTCACCGCCCGCGGTACTATGTTCGCTATCGACACGATGTATTACCGCTCGGGGAAAGTATTCCAAGTCGGGACACTACTGGCTCCCGACAAATTTAGCAAGACCTTTTATCGCGAAGACGGTAGCTTGCATCGCAAAGAACTTCATCTGAAACGCGATTCCGAGTGGAAACTCGAAATGGCGGAGGAATTCGACCACAGCGCTCAGGTTCGGCTAGTCGAAACGGTGAAACGCTTGGAAGACGGAACTGTGCAGTTGCGGCGTTATAAGCCAAACGGCAAGGTTTACGTGATGGTCGGCAACACGGTAGGCAATGCCACCAAAGTCGAAACCTGGTATCACGAAGACGGCAAGACGCCGCACTTCGAAGTATTCCGCGGAGACTACAAGCTCACGCTCACTACTTTCGACCGCAAGGGACACAAGCTGGAAGAACGCGAATTTAGCAAGCCCTACGGCCGAGACGAAGGCGAGATGGAGGTGACTTTCTTCGATCGCCACAAGCGCAAGACTCTTTCTCAACGTTGGCTCATGGAAGGCGGAAGTTACAAGCTTGCTGCCATTCAAACTTATTTTGCCAACGGTCAGGAGAAGCGTCTGATTGCCTGGGGCAAAGACGAGTCAGGCAAAATCTTCATCGAGTACGAACAGATCTTTCTGTCTCCTCGCGAAGATAATCGTCCCTACAAGCTTTACACACACGACTCAAGCGGAAGGCTTGTGAAGTACGAGCGCTCTTGGGGCGACTTCTCCACCGACTATTCGCTCGACTACGAGCCCGGAAAGGGTCCGCGTCGTTCAGTGGTAGTGGAGCCTTTGCACACTCGCATGACACCCTACCAATTGCCACCACCTGAGGTGATTGAGCAGCCGGTCATTCTGCCACCCACCGGATAGCTGGGTGCGCCTACAAGGGAAGAGGAGAGATCGCATCACTGCGGTCTTTTCCTCTTTCCCTTTTTTGGGCGCGTTCTATTACTTGGTATAGTTAATTGTTGTCCGATTGCTTCTAGCAAGCCCTGTAGGCATGTGTAAGAAATTCAACCCAAATTTAGCCTCTCCTTATTTACTAAGTCTTATAGTTAGAAAAGGCGAAAAGAAGAGGAGAACTGGTTTATAAAACCAGATTCTCCTCCGTAGTCAATTAAGTCAGATCAAAGCGGACTGCGCCATTCGCCAAGCCAACCAAGAATACTGCTTAGCCATGAATTCGATTCATGTGCCAAGCCGCCCTTGTTTGAGCCTGACCCCAAGCCATATTCGAGATAATGCTGAGCGTCGAGCGCAGCCATGCATCCACTAGCAGCAGCCGTGACCGCTTGCCTGTAAACGGGATCTTGCACGTCTCCGCAAGCAAAAACACCTTCGACGGCAGTGGATGTTTTAGCATCCATCACCGAAGTCATGATGTATCCATGCGGGTCGAGATCCAGCTTCCCATCGAAGAGCTTGGAGTTGGGCTCATGACCGATAGCAATGAAAACGCCATCGCAATCAAGCTCTGTTTGCGCGCCAGTCTTGACGTTTTTGAGCTTGATGCCCGAGACCACACCTTGTCCACGATCGAGAATTTCTTCAACGACCGTGTCCATGGCAAACTTGATCTTGGCGTTCGACTGAGCCCGACTCACCATGATTTTAGAGGCGCGAAAACTGTCACGCCGGTGAACGATGGTAACCTGGTCAGCAAAGCGCGTCAGAAACGAAGCCTCTTCAAGCGCAGCATCACCGCCGCCTACGACGATGACTTTTTTGTTCTTGTAGAAGAAGCCATCACACGTTGCGCAAGTAGAAACGCCGCGACCAGTCAAACGCTTCTCCGAATCCAAGCCGAGCATTTTGGCTTTGGCGCCGGTTGCGATGATGACGCTTTGCGCTTCTATTGCGCTCGATTCGGTTTTGAGCAAGAAGGGACGGTTTGAAAAATCGATGCTATCGACATCTTGAGTGATAAAGCGGGCACCATAACGAAGTGCCTGCTCACGCATGTCGCTGACGAGCTTAGGTCCTTGCACCGGCTCGGCAAATCCGGGGTAGTTTTCCACATCTGTGGTGATGGTCAACTGACCACCGGCAAAATAACCTTCAATCACGATTGGCTCAAGCAAGGCTCGCGCTGCGTACATCGCAGCAGTCAAGCCAGCTGGTCCACCGCCAATAATGACTACTTTACTCTTCAAACTGCCGGTCAAATTCATGTTTCTCCTCTAACCGGTTAGGGGTTGATGTTGAGGTGCTAGGCCCTTATCGCTCTACGAAGAGGGTTGAGCGGGCGCGCGGCAGACCTCGCACTGACCCAGCCGATTGCTGCAGGTCGAGCAGAGCTTCTTGCTGCGCGTGCTTGTGCCCGAGCCGCATTCCTGACACGTTCCGGTGGCGGGGAGCTGAACTTGGGGCTTAGAGTGTTTTTCACAACGCATAATTTACCTTTCGCTTGTGCGTTTGTTTCGGTTTTGGTGGCAAGAGAAGAATTGGAGAGAGAGAGAAACCTACTTGTCCCAGAGTCCCGAGCGACCAATCTGCTGTCCCGAGATGCTCTCCTTGCCTTCTAGCACGCCGTGGGCGCGATTGATTAGGTCGCTTGCGGTGCGCAAGTAAAGCTGAGAAATGTTCATCCTGGCGGAGAGCAAAAGCTCGGGATGGGTGGCGATGAAGCGCGATGCTTGGCGCATATACGATTCGACCACAGGGCCAAAATCGTTGTCGGCAAGCAGCTTGTCGACTGACGCAATATCACAAATGGCGTGCAGTCCTACCTGCTCCAACGCGCGGTGAGCAGTCTCTCGTGCCTCAGTAGCGACGGTGGCGACGAAGATACGCTGGGCATCATTGAGATGATTGTAGGGATAAAATTTGGATTGCGCATCTTTCACTAGCTGGGCAGATCGCTCATAAATCGAGCGCGCCTGTCGAGCGAAGCCCGCAATTCTTGCCTTGTCGAGGTCCATAGGGATGACCCTTTGCTGTTGGAAATTTGCTTCTGGTGTGGATTTAGAGCTGAATAAAGAGAGATAGAGTTACGCTATCGCCTCGCCGCCAAGTCGCCTGCAACGAAGTTGATATTCGTCGTATTCAAGATGGCGGTAAGGTGAAACATAGGCTCGAAGCGGATTGGGATCGATTGAGACTTCAAGCACCGAGCCGCGTTTGAAAGCGTACTCCATGTGAGGTCCATCGATGTAAATCTTGCCGTTATTCATCGTGCTCTCGACCGTGAGAGTCTCGCCAAAGGGCACGAAACCAGAATTAAAGGCATCGCGATTTTCCGGCAGACCAAAGCGGGCCAGCACCTGGTAGGCGAACTTGCGCGAGTTGAGCGCAACTACTTTGCCGCCAGCGGAATGCGAAAGTCCAGTGGTACCACTGGGAGTGGCTACGATTAGACCCGAAGATCGCTGACTTGAAACTTCGCCATTGATTTTCAAATCATAGCGAGCAGTGGCTGCGGCATTTGAGCCGGCTACCAACACTTCGTTCAAGATAGGAACGTCAATTTGCTTGCCGTCGATTGTGGCACGAAGCCTTGCAACGTCATAGCAGTACTCCTTGCCGGACAAGATGCGCTCAAGCATAATCTGGAAATTGGAAGCAGTGGCATTGCAGTAGTTGCCGAAGCTCGACTCGGGAGCTGAGTTGACACCAAAGAGCGGAACTCGCTTTTGGGGATCTGACTCAGAGACGATCGAATGAGAGGCGTCGAGGAAAGTTCCGTCGCCACCAATTGAGATAACCAGGTCATGATTGACCTCGAAACGACCGGGCTTGCCGCGAACGGTAATACCATATGCAATACCAGCCGAATCGAGTACCGATCTAACCACAGATACCGTCTCGATGTGTTGGCGCCTGGTGGCTTCTGTCGCTTGCGAAGTGGGTTTGATCACAAGCAGAATTTTCTGAAATGAGGTTGTGCTCAGTTTCGTTCTCCATTTTTCAGAGAGTTATGGTTAAGAGTCAAAAAAGAGAAGAGAAATAAAACGAACTGGAAGAAAATATACTCAGACTGCAGAGATAAAAAGACTGCTTGTTCTAACTCTTGAGCCATTACTAGTTCGCGATATTTAACGCAATTGTATATTTCTTCTCTCTCATATACGCAAAGCGCTTGAAAACCCCATCTAATCAAAGTCTTGCCCTCATTGCCTTTGAATAGTGGTCAATAGCTAGCGCGAGCGATGCTAGCCAACGCAAACTTTTTAGCAGTAGCTTGCACAACTTCACTAGCACCATATTCGGTTAATTGCCATTCATAGTGGTGGCACATTTTCTATGTGAGTTGTCGATTTTGATAGTCAATTTCGACGCAGGTGTAGGTTTATTTCTTATTTTTCAAACTTCGATTATTTTTAAGTTTTAGTTTAATTTTTGAATTCATTGGCTTTGTTTAATTACTTATTTACTAACTGAATCAAGTAAGTATTGATATCCCTTTTTGACGCGCACGGAATCACCTTATCCCCCGTCGCTATTCACTTCAACACCTAACTGACGCACGAACCGAGAGACTCGCTATGTCTTTTAGACCGAAGTACGCTCTTTTTGTGAGCATCTGCAAAGTACTCAAAGCTGTGTTCTGGATAGCTGCGCTTATAAGCCCGCTTTCCATGCGGATTCGAATCAGACGCTCTAAGGAACTTTTGATGCGAACCCAGGACACCACATTGGTCATCGTCGACATGCAACCATCATTTGCTTCATCGGCACTGGTTCTTCCAGATGTGATGGACGAAGTGAAACTCGCCCTTCAAAACGACTGGGCGATTGTCATTCTCGAGTTTTACAACCAGGGACCCACTTATCCCTGCATTCTCGAGCTGGTGAAACAATCGCGTCGACACGCAGTCGAAACCAAATTCAAAAACGGCGGCGAACGCGAAATCAAAATCGCTTGCCGCAAACTCGATTTACCCACCGCAAGATTTCGCGTTTGCGGAGTGAACACTCACGCTTGCGTGAACGACACAGTCATAGGCATAGCGAAAACCTATGCTCAGAGCGTGATATTCGTTGTGCAAAACGCCTGCGCTCACACCTTGCGTCAGAATAACTGGCGTAAGTTCTTTCGCTTCAAAAGCTTCAGAGTTGTCCCCGCTGTTTGATTACAGCCGTGTCAACCTGTCGTTTCGAAAATAGAAACTCCAGCCTTAGGAGATCCTCATGGTTAGCCCCAATCAAAGCGGAAGTGGTCCAGCGACCATCCTGCGCGGAGCATACCTGACAATACTGGTCCTGTTCGTGACCAACCTGTTTAACTACATCGACCGCCAAAACATGGCTGCCGTTCTTCCCAAAGTGAAGGAAGAATTTCTATCCAATCCCGACAGTCTGGGACCGATTTCGCAATTCTTGGTCAAATGGCTCGGGTTCTTGATGCACGGCACCGCAGACAACATGCTGCTCAGCCTGCTGCCGATGGTGTTCTTGCTGGTTTATATGCTGGCGGCGCCTGTACTCAGCAACTTGAAAGTGCGTCCATGGAAAATTATCGGCTTTGGCGTGATTATCTGGAGTCTGGCAAGCGGATTTTCCGGTCTTGCACAGAACTTCGATCAGTTGCTCTTGAGCCGCATGTTCATCGGCATTGGCGAGGCGGCTTTCGGTCCCTTCGCTGCAGCTCTTCTGTCCGAGTACTTCCCCGAGAAGCATCGTGGAAAAGCACTGTCATTCTTCTACATGGCGATACCAGTCGGCAGCGCGCTAGGTTATGTCTGGGGCGGCCACTTTGCCGACTCAGAACTTGGATGGCGTTACGCCTTCTACACAACGGTACCGCCGGGAGTGCTGCTTGGCACGATCTGCCTATTCATGCGCGACCCGCCACGCTACTCTCAGTTGGCTCTCAATGAGTCTTCAGGGGAGTCGCGCTTCAGCATTTATCGCCAGCTCCTTTCAAACAAATCCTTTGTCTACAATACGCTTGCGATGACTGCCATGACTTTCGCCATCGGCGGAATTGCTTTCTGGATGCCAACCTACATACACGAGTATCGCCAAGTGGGAACGCTTGCAAGCGTCAATCTCATACTTGGCGGCATACTTGTGGTGTCAGGATTAGTGGCAACGATTGCAGGTGGCTTCATTGCAGATGCCCTGCGCCATCGAGTGAAGGGAGCCTATTTCAGCGTGTCCGGCTGGGCAATGTATATTGCCGCCCCATGCTGCGTGGCCTTCGTTTACCTACCCTTCCCGCTTGCCTGGGGACTGCTGTTTGCTGCCTGCTTCTGCTTGTTTCTCAACACCGGACCAAGCAACACGGCGCTTGCCAACGTGGTGCTACCAAAGCATCGACCGGCTGCGTTTGCTCTGAACATTCTCATCATCCACTTACTTGGCGACGTTCTCTCGCCGCTTGCTATCGGCTCCATCACCGACTCTACTGGAAGCATGAACAACGCAATGTTGATGCTTGCAGCAATGGTCTTGCTGGGAGGATTCATCTGGCGACTGGGCGCCAAACATCTCGATCGGGATACAGCGCTCGTTTCCAAATCCGAATAACTTGCATCTGCTCTCAACTCACCTCACATAGGGAGTCAAAACATGTCTTCAAAAGAGAAGAATATCCTTCTTGTTGGACGTTGGCATGGTGTCACAATCGACCAGGAGAGCTCGCTTCGGCGTGCTCTCTTAGAGGTTGATCCAGTCAGTCATAGCAAACTAATCTTTGTCATCACCGCCTCGGATAAAGGCGGCACCAAGCGTCACCCTCTCATGTTCAAAGAGAGAGTGGAGGTGGTGACTGGACTTGCTCTGGCACTAGGTCGCCAGTTTGAAATTCACGGTGCGACTGACACCAAGACCACCGACGTCGACTGGGTGAAACACGTGGAACAGGTGGTTCTCTTAGAGAGCAACTTCCAAACCGTGCTTAGCCCAAGTGACACCATTCTGCTTTCCTCTAACGAGGACGTTCTTGCACGCTTCAAGAAAGCTGGCTACTCAAGCATAGTGCACTCAAGCGAAGGCAAAACGCCGGCTGACATCATTTCGCTTGTAACCACCGGCAAGGATTGGCGAGCAATCACCAGTCCTTGGTGCGTCGAGGTTTACGACCGTCTTGCACTAGGCGATCGCATCGTCGAGCTTTTCAAAGACGTTCTTGTGAACGACGACGGCGAGCTTTCCAATGGTCGTGACTTCAAGATTTACGCCCTGGGAATGGACGCCAGCATGGCAGACAAAGTGCGTGATATCGGTCCCCATATTCGCCCCGGTCGCATCGTCGACAAGGGTTGCGGTACGGGTTCGCTCTTGACTCATCTCTCCGAATTGTTTGGCGAGTCTCAAATCATCGGCATGGACCTTTCTTCCGAGATGCGCCGCATGTCTGAAGGTTTGCACTATCACAATCACAACGTGGCGATTGTGGCAGGTAACATCATCGAGCAACGCTTCCCGCAAGGGTCGCTCAGCACGGTGATTTACTCGTCGGTTATGCACGAGATTTATTCGTACAACGGTTACGACCGCGATCAAATTCGACTGGCGCTCAAAAACACGCGCAAAGAACTTGCTCGTGGCGGACGCCTTATCATCCGCGATGGTATCAAACCAGACGCTTCAGATAGCAAAATCTGGATGCGAACGGATGACGAAACAAGGGAGCGCTTCTATCGCTTCGCTCACGACTTCAAGGGCAAAAGCACCGCTCCTGGTATCACGTTTGAAGAACGCGTGATCGAAGGCGTCACCTGGTTCTATCTGAGCTTGCACGAGGCAAACGAATTCCTTTCGAAGAAAGACTACCTGGCCAACTGGGCCATCGAATGCAACGAGGAATTCGGCGTCTTCACCAAGGCCCAGTGGATTGCCGAACTTGAGGCTGCGGGGTATCGCGTGGTTCAGTGCCAAAGCTACATGAATCCCTGGATTCTCAAGAATCGCTACCAGAACCGCGCTTGGTTGCATGCAGACGCAGGTGGCGCACCGCAAGACGAAATCTCGTTTCCTGACACCACTGCTGTAATCGTGGCTGAAGCGCTCTAGCTCAGCCGACTGAGAGGTTGTATTGCGTGAAAGGCACCGGGCTCAAAGCTCGATGCCTTTCACTTTTTTCTCTCTTTTTTATTCCTCTTACTACTTAGTTTAGTAAAACATATAATTGAAGAGAAAGAAAAAACGACCGGGTCGATACTGGTAAAAACCAATACCGACCCAAGTCGCAGATTAGAATGGATCAAGGCTGCTTGAGCAGATCCAGCGCCTTTTGTTTGGCGAATTCGAGATATTTTGCCACCTCGGTTTGCTGGTCCACCACATCCGGATCGATGCCGATGCCATCCATGGTGATATTGCCGGGCTTGAAGCGGAAGTTCACAAGTATGAGACCGCGACCCCAGCTAAGGTTCCAGACGTTCTGTCCATGACCTTTGCCATAAGAACGGGTGCCGATGAGAAGCGAAGCTCTGCCGGTTCCCCTCAGACCACCAAGTGTGATTTCGGAGGCGCTTGCGCTGTTGTGGTCTTGCAACACCACAATCTTCATGGTCGCAGGAATGATGAGCTTAGCTCGACCATAGCGATTGATGCTGACCGGGCGATTGTCCGACCATGTGGTAGTGACAATCTTCTGGGTGGCAGTCAAAGACGTAGTCTCTGTCTTGAGCACGTCACCTTCGCGAGCGGTCTCGACATAAATCACACCCTCAGGTACTAGCCATTCAAGCAGCCGCATGGCATTGTCCTTGTCGCCGCCCAGATTTCCGCGCAGATTGAGAATCAACGCCTGGTGCTTGGAGGCACGAGTAAGGGCGCTTGAAACGTCGCTTCTGAAGCGGTTAAAGCTGAACGTGCTGATTTTGACCTGATACACGCCATCACCAAGGTCACCATCCTCAACTCGCTCGATTGGGATTGAAGCCCGCACCAGGCGCTGATTGAAGATGAAGAAATTGCCATTGGCAAGTTTGCGCTTGATGGTCAAATGCACCGGTGTGCCGATTTCACCGCGAATCATCGAAACGGCATCGCTAGTGGTTTTGCCGGTCAGTGATTTGCGGTTGACAGAAAGAATGATGTCTCCCTTGAGCAGTCCAACTCTGGCTGCAGGACTGTCTTTGCGCGGTTCCAGAGGAATGAACATCGGGTTTGCATCGGTGACGCTTTCAGCACCATCGATTTGCAAATTGACGCCAATACCGCCGAACTCGGCTTTGCGATCTTGCGAACGTTGAGACCATTCAGTCGGCTTAGAATAGCTATCGTTCTTGAACTTCAGGCTTTTCATCATCTGAACAACAGCATCGTCGGCACCATCCTCGGTATCAAGCTTGCCGGTCCCTTTGAACTTCTCCTTCCATTCGCCAAGCCAGGCTTGACGCTCAGCAGGAGTCATTTCCAGAAGACCAATATGCTCGTTTGCGATGTGGTCGAAAGCTTCTTGATAGAGTGCTGAACCATTGAATGGACCTGATTGAGTGCTTCCAGCCACAGCGCCAATTGCCAGCATGAAAATTGCGACAAAAACGACGCTGATTGCGTGTTTGAAGCTTCCACCCCCCCGTAGATACTTAAGGAGTTTCATTGAACTCTCCTCTTGTTAGTTTTGGGATGAAGACTAGAGCGCAAACAAAAAAACAAACAATTCACGACGACGATCCAAGATCGAAAGAAATTCTTAGTCGTGACGGAATTGGGTCGAGTGTTTGCGCGAATTAAGAGTCAAATAAAAAGAAGAAATGAAGAAGTTCAACCTAGCAAGTTGGGGTTTCTAGGCTCAATACCAATTGAAAGCTTCAGTTAAGAGAACGCTTATTTAAGACTCATGTAAGCCTATTATCGCGATTAGATACTTATCGCTAAGCTAGTAAATCGTGACATCTACACCTTAAAATGTTGCCAAGATGCACTAACTGAGCGAGGATCAAAAAGAGATCTTTGAACGGAATTAAGTCAAAGAGATTGAATTTTGCCTAAGTACACAATTAGACTTTAGCTCCTTTATCTCTCCTACTCTCTTAAGTTCTCACCGAAAATACAACTGTCAACAAAAGCTTTCACGCCACCACATGTAGTGCTGGTGTTTTTTGCCGCTCAACAAAGAACAGGAGTTCAAAATGAGCGAAACCAAGAAAAATGACCCGCTTCGCACTTTCGTCAAGTGGATTCTGGGCATCGATCTTCTCATCTCGCTTGCCATGGGCATTTCGTCTGCAATTTCCACTCACGCAATCGCCGTGCTTGCTGGAACCCCTGAAGGTCAAGCCTGGTTCCTCGGCGTCACAGGCGCTGTCTGGACCTTCTTCATCACCTTTATCGTCGCCGGCGTCTTCCTCTTCGTCTTCGGCGCCATCGCCATCTTCGTACTGGCCTGGCTCCTTGGCGTAAAGCCGGATTCGAGCAAGACCAAGAAGTAATTCGGAACCCCGTTTCCGCTAACTACCAAACCAAGAAAAGCTAACTGCAAGGAAAAAATTATGTACACCGCAGTCATCGGACTAAGCGCCGTAATCGTTCTCGTACTCGTCTTGCTTCATCTCGACAAGAAGCGAATGAATGGACGAAAGGCTCACGACAAAAAGTGGAAAGAGTTTTACAGCTCTCTGCTTGCGGTCGCCAAACGAGCCTCGGCCAAAGCTCCGACCGATTCCGTCGCCCACGAAATGGTGATGGATGCTGCAACAAGGCAGGTGTTACCACGCCCATCTGCTCCCTTGCGTATCGTCGGACTCGGCGATTACATTCGTCGCTACCAAGAGGGCATCGAGCTCGTTAATGAAGCCGACGCCCACATCTCCGCTCTTTCAAGCACCTCCTCCATTGCCGAACTCAAAGCGCCGGCAACCGACGTCGCCTGGAAGATGCTCTGGGACGCAATTCTCGAGACGTATCTCAAGCTCTCGGCTCAAAAGCCGGACAACGAGGAATTGCACATTCTCATTCTTGAAGCTTGCTGCCACCTGGTCCTCCCCGTCAACTACGGCGGACCGTCGCGCATCATCACTCGCGCAGACCATGTCAACCACTACAATCGCGGGCTCGACATCGTCGCACAGGTCAATCAGGCTCTCAAGCAAGGCTCCGCGGGCTAGCGTCGAGTTGATCGACTGATTGTTCGGAACAAGAAAGATGCGCATTATTCTGCGCTCTTTCTTGTTTCCTTTTTCGCTATTACAATTACACTATATAGTACTATCCGCAAGCGGACGCATTTCCAGTGTTTTGAGACTAGAAGATTTTTCAGGGCACCATATCTACTATTTGTTTTAGTAAAACAACATGAGAGCAAGAAATAGCCGGGAAGAGCTGTCTCATGTTCCTAAGAACATAAAGACAGCGCCCCGGCTACTCTTATCTCAAATGACGCTCGTGAAAGCGACAGGTGGAGCGGAAGACCAGACCGTTGAGAGCACAGATGGCTCCCAGGAAAATCCAGGCTTCAAATCCGAAATCGCCCATATCAAACTGGTTCCACAGCACCGCCATGGTCACGCCGGCTGGTATGCCACCAACCAGAATGTGTCCAATCGCGCTTGAGCCAATCTTGTGCTTCAAAAGTGCGCAAAGCACTCCTGATGCCAGACTAGCCAAGCCGAAGAAGAACGAACCGGCCAAGGAAATGAAGATGCGGGCTGGCTCAAAGTAGTCCAGTCCGCTTCCATTACCAAGCGAAAAGTAACAGATGAGGAAACCCAGAAAGGCTCCCCAACCCGTACTCACGAGAATGCCAAAAGATTTTTCACTCATAGTGGCCTCCTCAAAGGTTGTCATCTTACCTAAGGTTTAAGGATTGTTCCTTTCTTTGTGCACGCACGGCTGCGAATCTATACGCAAGTCCTTGCATGGCACCAAAAGCGAAGAGCATGATGAGAAAAGCGGGACTGGCTTTTGGTGGGAATCCTCGCTTGTAGGCGAGAAGCACCACATCAAGCACGGCAAACGAGAGGCTTCCGTAGAAGACGTAACTGAAGAAATCTTGGGTCACACTCTCAGCTTTGTCCCAGCTTATCACCAGACCGGTGCCCAAACCGAGCACCGCGAAATAGGCGACGAAAAGAAGGCGCAGCCATATTTCGGGAAAAATTGTCCAACCGATGAAGCCACCAATAGCGATACTGATGGCAACACTGGCTAGAGTACCTTGTGTTCTTGGTTTCATTGCAGTTGAAGCTTTTTGTTGCTACTTTAGTGAAGAGAATTAAGGCAAGGACGGATGCAAATGCTAGTGCAAATACACCCGCCCCTGTTTAGTTCATCCAGATAGACGAGTGAGCTATTTCTAGCTCAGACCCCCCATCTCGCACGAGACTGCGATGACCGCGCGCGTCACTTCCCGCAGATAGGGGAAGTTGATCTTGTCGATCGTGTCGCGCGTGGTGTGGTAGTGCGGGTAGAACGCAGTGTCGGTGAACTCCTCGGAGAGGAGCACCGCCGGCCAGCCCTTGTCGAGGAAGCCCGCGTGGTCGCTGCGGTCCTTGACGCTCAGGTTGTGAGTGTCGAAGGGAGCAAGATTGAGCTTGTAGCGCGCAATCTGCTGGAAGAACGCGATGGTGATCGCGTGCGAGCCGTTGCGGTCGACTTCGTCGTGGACGTCGAGACGGTGACCCGGATTCGGGCAGTACCCGACCATGTCCATCTCGATCATGCCGATGACGGTCTGCCCCTTGGCCTTCACCTCGCGGCTGAGCCAGTCGGAGTAGGCGTAGCTGCCCCACAAGCCCTGCTCCTCGCCCGTGAAGTGGACGATGTGAACAGTGCAGTCGAGACCGCCCAGAGCGTGGATGGCGCAGGCTGCGTTGTAGAGCGCGACCGTACCCGAGCCGTCATCTTCGGCACCCGGAGCCTTACCCTCTTTGTTCCACGGCCTGCCGGCAGTGGAGTCGAGGTGGGCGCCGAGCACGAGAACCTTGTTGGGGTTCTTCTTGCCGGGGATGATGTAGCGAACGTTGTTGTACTTGGTGCCGCGGACCGTGTAGGGCCACAGCTCGGCAATGATGCCGGCGGTCTGGTAGGACGCGACCATGTACTCGGCTGCAAGCCCGATGCCGCCTTCGGCGGTGTGCGAGTTGCGAGTGACCATGGTCTTGGTCTCACCATTCAAGACGTAGGGCTTGTCACCGGTGAGATGAGCAAGCATCGTCTGCATGTCGGCGACGTTCACCTTGTCGAGAGCCGCCTGAACGCGCGGATTGGGCGCCGGCAGATTGTCGACAGGGATGAGCGGACGAGGCAGTGCCGCGGTGCGACGCTGTTCTTCCTGGTCGTACTTGCAGTTGTGCGAGTGAACATGACCGTTGTGGTCAGGGTCGAACTCGTCGAGCGCCTGGTCGAAGTCCTCGTCGTGGCTGTGACCACCATTCTTGGATTCGGCATCCTGGCGCTGCTTGCGACTGATGCTGGCGCCAACGAAGATGATAAGCAGCGTGAAAGCGAGGAACGATAGTCCGAACAACGCGAAGTTGCCCGGAGTCAGTAAATCAAACATGTTGATCTCCTTAGTTGTGGCGCAAAACAACGTCTTTCATTGAGAAAGAAGCTTTGGCGCCTGGTTTAGTTGGAAAGAAGGTTAAAGCTGAGTGTTTGTACCCAGAATTGAGAGAGAGGAAATGTACCTTCGAAACTAGTACTTAAAGGCATGTAATGACAATAACTCATGATAGAAGCCCGCTAAGATCACACTCATAAAGGCTCCACTTAAGCCATTCTTAAAGGCTGCTAATAAGCTAGCGATTGGCAGAGCTGGGCTAGCTTTTTATGGCATTTCTATAATAAAACGCAAATGACTTAGCCTATGAGGCACTCAACTTCTTTGACACCTTCGGCAGCAGCGCGAAGACTCATGATTTTGTAAATGCTTTCTTCTTTCTTCGACCAGTGCTCTAAACGCTCCAGCACCTGATGCTCATTTCGCTTGTGCACAAACACTACGCTCGAAGATCCTGCTCCACTTAAAGCACAACCAAGAATTGGTTCATTCTCCAGTTCTTGCCTTATTTTAGCTAGCTCTGGAACATATTTTTCCCGATAAGGCTCATGCAAACGATCGTGCAAAGATTCTTTCATTGCCGACTCGTCCACGCGACTAACTGCTGCTACCAAGTATGCCACGCGTTGCATATTGGCGATGGCATCTTCCATGGTTACTTGTTTGGGCAAAATGTCGCGCATATTTTTAGTGACTAAAGTGTATTTGGGAATGATGGCAACGATCCGCCATTCATCAGGCCATTTGACGCTTTGAGTAACGATGCGACTACCATCAATTGAGGGAGTACATACTGCCAGTCCACCGTAAAGACTAGCAGCAAGCGATTCTGGATGTCCTTCCACAGCACACCCTTCAGCTAAAAGTGTAGCTGCAGTCGGGATGCTGTCTTTAAGCAAATTGTAAGCCCACAGCGCACCAATTATGGTGGCAGTGCGATTACCTAATCCGCTACCAAGAGGTACGTCGGATCTGATAGTTACTTGCAAACGGCGAAACAATTTATTGTCATTCTGCCAAATTTTGTTGATGATTGTTTCAATCAAGTAATTTTGATGCTCAGGCAGGCTCTGATTGGCAACCTCGCCTTGTAATTTGATCACAGGCCGATCACTTTCTTGGCCTTGCTCGACCAGTTGAAAAGTCATGGTGTTTTGAATCTCAAGAGCCAGACCAATGGTATCCAGTCCCGGTCCCAAATTGCAGGTGCTGCCGGGAATCATTAGCGAAAACATTTCGCCTGCGTCTTTGCCTGATAAGATATCTTCTAACCCCATAGAAAAACACGATAACACATAAAGCTCTCTCTATAAAAGGCAATATTTTTCGATGAAGCATTTGATTACAGGCGGGTCCGGATTTCTTGGAAGTCTAATCGTGGAAAGCCTTGTCAAACACGGAGATTCGGTTATTTCGCTTGATATTTGGGAGCCGCCCGATCGCAATAAAAATATCGAATTTGTGCTTGGCAGCATACTCGACCGCGACTTAGTGCGTCGTGCCATAAAGGGCGTAGATGTTGTTCATCATTCTGCTGCACTTGTACCTCTCACAAAGGCAGGAAAACTTTTTCACGAAGTAAACGTTGAGGGAACGCGCATAGTGGCAGAAGAAGCAGCTAGAGCAAATGTCAGTTATTTCGTCCACACTAGTTCATCCACTGTTTTTGGTTGTCCCAGTAGTTCGCCTGTGAGCAACGCCAAACCGCTCGAGCCCGTTGAAGAGTATGGCATAAGCAAATTAGGCGCAGAAATTGTCGCAAAAGAAGTTTCAGACCAATCTGGCATGCCACTAATAGTAGTGCGTCCCCGAACAATGGTTGGAGTGGGAAGACTGGGCATTTTTCAAATATTATTCGAGTGGATTAGTGAGAATCGCAATATCTACGTCATTGGCGATGGTAGAAATAAAATTCAATTTTTGCACGGCGATGATTTAATTGATTGTTATATGTTTTTGTGCGAAAAGAAAAGACCTGGCTTCTATAACGTAGGCACAGACCGCTTCGACACGCTAGAAAACACTCTAGGCAATCTTATAAATCATGCCGGAAGCAAATCCAAAATCAGACACCTACCCAAAAACCTGACCATGCAAGGACTGGCTTGGTTAGACGTTCTTGGCTTGAGCCCTCTAGCTCCCTGGCATTATTTAACTTACTCAGAAGACTTTTATTTCGACATAGATCCGCTTCTAGAACTAGGCTGGAAGCCGCGTTACTCAAATGACGAGATGTTTAAAATTGCATATGACGACTTTGTAGCCCACTACGACAAAAGTGGAGATACCTCAAGCAACTCTGCTCACCGAAAGCGAGTAAAAGAGAAAATTCTCTGGTTGCTCAAACACGTGCCATAAAATAATTTCAAGTTTAGCCTCCTGGACCAGGAGGTCCTTGCGGTCCTGTAGGCCCCAGCATCGAGCCCACAGCGAACACTTTCTTAGCCGAATCGGGACTGGCAATCATTTTTTTACAGAGATCTTTATTGCGTATAGTGCCCGGCACTGTTGGATCTAACTCAAGCGATTTTTCAAATGCTTTAAGCGCATTTTCCAAATCATTTAGCCTGTAGCGCGCTAAACCTTCATTGTAATACGCTTGCATCATGCGCGGTTCCATCGATTCAGCCAGCAAAAACTGATCAACTGCAGCTTGCAGAGTGGCGGTTGTTCGTTGCACCAGTTCTTTATCCACAGGCGACTTGGCATAGGCCTGCTTGACAGTTTCTTCCGAACTTACAAGATATACCAATCCCTGGTTATACACTGCTAGAGCCAATGCCGGCTGCCACTTCAGTGCATTATAGAAATCGGCTCTGGCTGCAGCAGGCTCACACTTTTGCAAATGCACACAGCCTAGATTGTAATAACCCTGGTATAGCTTCTCGTTTTTAACCACAGCAGCCGTGAAAAAGGGCACCGCTTCATCGAGTTTATTTCGACTGACTAACTCGCACCCTTTGTTGTAATCTACTGCACCAGCAATAAGATTATCGGAGCAACGTCCTGCAATTCCGGCTGACGATGCCGGTCTTGCCAATCCATCAGCCCAAGCGATTTCCTTAACAGCGCTTAGAGATTTATTCTTATAGCTAAGATCTGCATCAGGCAGGATGGTTTTCATTTTACCTTTGTCAGGCGTGGCTTTGGGATGATCAAGAGACTCTCCCACAGTCATCATCACGCCTACATTGGTGAATACAAGCCCCAGCACTATAAGAAGCAGGACACTCACGGCCACTGTCATTTTGTTAGGTGCACTTTTGACTTCGGCTTTGCGTGCAGCAGATGATTCAAGCCGGTTATATTCTTCCCACGTTGCTTCTTCACTAAATTCTTCAACTAGCGCTTCTAACTCGTCTTTGAATTCGTTGAAGTAGGGTGATTTTATTTTAGATTGCAAAGTTTCTTTAGCTGCATCAAAAGAAGCTGCGTGAACAGACTCGAAAAACGTGTCTGAATCTGGCTCTTCATGCGCTTCGCGACGCAGGTCTTGAGCTTTATCTGAAGCAGCTTTAAAAGCAGCGACTTTCATTTCAGTGCTGGTTTCATCGAGCCAGAAACGATTCTCGCCCTTCTCAGGCAGAATCGCTCTTTCTTCTTGACGTTTTTGACGAAAATCTTCTAGCGCTTGCTTGTCGCGCGCAGCGCTTGGCTTGGGCATTTTTCGCACTGCTTCTTTGGGTGCTTCGACCACTTTTAAAAGATCGTTTTTCTTGATTTTGCCGTCTTCAAGCTGCTTGTTTAGCTCGTCTAGTTGTTGGCGGAATCTTTTATGATCACTCAAACATTCATAAGCAGTTTTGACCGATTCAACTCGTGCCCTGGCTTTTTGTGAGACTTCAACCTCGACAGACTCAAGCGCTTCTTGACATATACCGATTTCGCGGTCGCGAATACGCGCCATCTGCCTTATAGAGGCGTTTGCGCTCACGGATAAAACTTTGCGAAAATGTGCTCGCAGTGTAGATTCGTCAATTTTCTCAGCCAGTGCTCCACCCTCCATTTGCGCTAATTATAACGCACGCGATAGAATTACCTTTTCTCTATGACAAACTCAAGAATCAACATCAAAAACTTTACTTCAGCACTAAATGTGGTTTCACTCAAAGGTGTCTTTTTAATTGTCACTCTTTGTTGTTCGGCTCAGACAGCCCAAATTGCATTCGCTCCCAATGCTTATTGTGAGCGCGACGCAATTGAAGAAGCGAACAAATTCAAGCTCGACGGAAAGCTTCAAAAGGCGCTCAAAGTGCTGGAAGAGGCACTAAAGAAAGACGAAAAAGACAATGCAGATGTGCATTTCCAATATGCCATTCTGCTAGAAACTACGGGCGATTTGCTATCGGCCAAAAACCATTTTAAGGAAAGTATTAAACTGGCTCCTAATAGTTCAAACGCAGACACAGCGCGAAAGTCAATTGCAGACATAGACAATCAGATATCTCTCAAAGACTCAAACAAAAAGGGCTCCAAGGGCCAAAGAGTGGGAACCGTCGGCATCAAAGTGCAAGAGGGCGGCAATATAGTCAAAGTTTTCCCAAACACTCCCGCTGCCAAAGCCAAGATTCAAGCAGGCGACAAAGTAATTTCTGCAGATGATGCGCCCGCACAAGGCTTGAGCGTGGATGCGCTGGTCAAGAAAATTAGAGGACCGGAGAATTCGAGTGTCAAACTAGTAATTGAACGTCAGGGTAAACGTACAACCTATCAGATAAAACGCCTTAGCCCCGAATCTAGCAATAAAGAAGCCTCCAAACCCTTCTGGTTTTTATTCGGCTCTAAAGATCAAGGCTAGTGGGCATAAATAAATAACTTACCAAACTGGCGTTTCACACCTGTAGGCTCATATGGACTCAGAGCAAACGTCTGATAACAAATCAGACGCTCCCGGCGGTTTTCAAGCTACATTTTCATCCATTTTTCGCACTCGCGGTGCGATTGTTTTATTGGGTTTAATAGTTGCTGGTCTTTTGTTCATTTTGACCGCCTACAAGCTCGACTGGAGCAAAGTATTGCTTGCCTTCAAGACGGCTGTATGGCTTCCCTGGCTACCTCTTGCCGTTTTGACATATATGTTTGGCATGCTTGCGCGCGGTGTACGCCTTAAAATTCTGGTTCAGCCCGAAGCTCGACTGACTGTTTTTACCGCAAGCAACATCGTTGCTGTGGGTTATGCCACAAATAATATTTTACCTGCACGTCTTGGAGAATTTGCCCGCGCTGCGATGCTTGGCGAGCGCACCGGTATGCCTTATCTACTTGCGCTCACCATCACATTTCTAGAACGTTTACTCGATGGCATAGTGATCCTATTTTTCTTTGTAGTAAGCAGTCTTCTGATCCCGACCGACGAGTGGATGCGCCAAGCTGCATCTATTTGTGCCATTTTATTCGCTGGCGCAATGTTTGTGGTTGGATTTATAACTCTCAGCCCTCAGTCGGCAATTGGGCTTACATCAAACGTAACTGCATGGATGGGTCATAAATGGCATGACAGATTTATTGCATTTGTAAGTCAGATAAATAACGGATTCAAATGTTTGCGTGACGCTCGCAGCGCGCTTCTGGTCCTATTTTCAAGCGCACTAGTCTGGCTTATAGAATCAGCTTTCTTCATGTTCATCATGCCTTGTTTTGGGCTGTCGCCCAACCTGCTCAAAGCAATTGCCACCATGTCTTTTACTAATCTGGGAATTCTGGTTCCATCCACCCCAGGCTATGTTGGGGTCTATCACGCCGCTTGCCAGACCGCACTAATGGCGGTATCACTTGGAACTGGGCACAGTCTTGACCCAAACACAGCTATTTCTTATGCCGTAATTGTGCACTTTGTTTTCTTTGTCACAGTGACCATTTGGGGCATCATAGCTATGGCTCGCTATAGTTTTGAATTAGGGTCAGCTCAGGCACTGGCTTGGGAAGCAAAATCTATAGAAATAAAAAACTTGCCTGAATCAAGCGACCAGACCTTTTCTCCTCGGGTAATTACTAGCTATCCGGCAGTGACGGAAGAAATAAAAAGCGCAATGGCGCCTTTCTGGATCGAGTTGTGTCAGTGTTTCATCCCCCAAGAAGATATCTTACCAGATACAACCGCACAGGCAGCGGTTATGAGCGATGTGAGCGCTTTTACTCTAACTGAAATCGAAAGTATTCCGTTTAGATTTTTGGTCTTATTCAAAATTGGTTTATTTGGCTTCAAGAGTTATGTACTAGTTACAACAGGATCATTTTTGTGCAGTCTACCACAGGCAAAACGACGCAAGATTGTCGATTCATGGGCATTTGGCAAGATAGCATTAACACGCAAATTTATGAAGCTAATTCGCAGCCTCACACTGCTTGCCTACTACGAACATCCCCGCATTAGGGAAAAATTCAATGATTATTGAACACAAAGATCATACAAAGAGCAAATCGCTCAAAGTGGAAGCGCTTGTAATTGGCTCTGGAGCAGGGGGAGCAGTTACAGCAATTGAGCTTGCACGCGCCGGACTAAATGTAGTGGTGCTCGAAGAAGGTGATCAATACGGACTTGAGTCCTATGGACAATCCTCGCCGTATGCCATGCAACTACTTTACCGCAACAAGGGAATGACTCCTGTACTCGGTTCTGTGCCTATTGGATTTGTTGAAGGCAGATGTTTAGGTGGCAGTACCGAAGTAAATAGCGGCTTCTGGCATCGCTTACCACCCGAGTTTGTTCTGCGCTGGACTAAACAGTTTGAAATTAAAGACTTTTCTGTAGAAGAGTTAAATCCGCATTTTGACTGGGCTGAGCACTTATTGCACGTATCGCAACCAGACAATATTCCCAAAAGCACCGAAGTGTTTAAGCGTGGAGTGGAGGCTATGGGCTGGTCTGCCAAAGTGGTATCACGCGCAGCAACTGGGTGTGTCAATAATAATACTTGTGCTCATGGCTGTCCCAAAGGGGCTAAACAAGGCATGACTCGCAATTTAATTCCACTGGCAAGAGAAGCGGGAGCCAAATTTATCACACGCGCAAAAGCAAAACTATTGCTCAAAACAAAAGGTCGAGTCACTGGCGTTCTAGCTGAGATAAGACGCGAAGACAAAAGCACAGACCTTGTACGTATAGAAGCCGAATACATATTTATCTGCGGCGGAGCTACACAAACACCATCGCTCTTGAGGCGCAGTGGCATCAAATTTCACGTGGGCGAAACTTTTCAAATTCACCCAATGCTCAAAGTAGCTGCCCTTTTCGATGAGGAAATAAATGCCCAAGATAGTGTTATGCCAATGGTGCAAGTAAAAGAATTTTGGCCAGATATTTCGCTTGGTGGCTCTTTCTTTACGCTTGGACATCTCGCCATGAACTTGAGCGAAAACTGGCTTGAGACCAGAGACCTAGTAAAGCAATATCGAAAAATGGCCACTTATTATGTGGCTGTACGTGGTACCGGATCTGGTAGCGTGCGACCAGCTCGTTTTGGTTCAGATTACTCTCATTTGAGATACGAATTATCAGATATCGACGTTCGACATTTAAGTCAGGGACTAGCTCGCCTTGCTACTTTGCTTTTGTATTCAGGCGCCAAATCAGTTTATCCTTCTGTTCAATCTCTTGCCAAAATAGATTCCGAGCTAGACGCTGTTCGCTGGCTTGATGAAAATTTACCGCGAAAAAGTCTTAGTCTAACCACTGTTCATGCCTTTTCCAGCTGCCCTATGGGAGAAAACAAAGACAGATGTGCAGTCGATTCTTACGGTAAAGTTTTCGGTTTTGAAAATTTGTATATCAACGACGCAAGCATGCTTCCAGACTCACCTGGCATCAATCCTCAGGGGACAATTATGGCGCTGGCTCGCCGTAACATCACTCACTTTATCGCGGAGAAAAAATAAATGCCCAAACCTACAGCAATCGTAACAGGCGTCCCCGGCTGGCTTGGCTCGAGACTAGTAGAAAAATTGCTTTTGTCAGGGCGCGAAGTGCGTGTGGCTAAATTTAAAAATGCTGATTACAAGATAAATGCTCAACCCAATTTAAAAATATTCGATTGCGACGTGACCGAGCCTAACTCACTTTTGCCGTTATTTCACGACTCACTTGGTGCCACAGTTTTTCATTGTGCCGGAATAATTCATCCTACAAAAGGCCGACAACAATTTTACGACGTCAATGTTGAGGGTACTCGAAACCTTTTAGATGCCGCATCCCAAGCTGGTATACGCCGCTTTATTCATGTGTCGTCGAATTCGCCTATAGGTTGCAACGAAGATAACGATCCCCAAAATCTATTCGACGAAAATTCTACATACAATCCTTACATGCACTATGGTCAAAGCAAGAAGGAAGCAGAAGATCTCGTAAACGCTGCCGGCAAGAGCGGTTCATTTGATATCGTAATTATTCGACCACCATGGTTTTATGGACCAGGCCAACCGGAACGTCAAAATTTATTCTTTACTATGATCAAAAAAGGCAAAGTACCTATCGTCGGCTCGGGCAATAATCTGCGCTCAATGGCTTATGTAGACAATATTTGCCAGGCACTTGAATTATGCGAATCAGTCGACCAAGCCAAAGGACAAACTTACTGGATAGCTGATGATCGCCCATATTCGATGAATGAAATTGTAGACACAATAGAAAAAGTGCTTGAGCGTGATTTCAAAATGCAGGTAGCGCACAAGCGTATGAAACTTCCCGACATGGCGTCCGATATTGCCTATATGGCTGACAACATCCTACAATCGGCTGGACTATATCATCAAAAAGTTCATGTTCTTTCTGAAATGAATAAAAACATTGCGTGCAAAATAGACAAAGCAAAAAAAGAATTAGGATACAACCCAGAGGTTTCTTTAGAAGAGGGCATGCGCCGAAGCATTGAATGGGTCCTAGCTAACGGCGGAAAAATTTAGTCAAGCTAACGATTTTCCATCACAAAACCAATACATTCATTCGGTATGAATGAGGGATGAAAAATTGCAAATTCCGATTCAGTGCCGCTCTTATAACCTTATATCTACTTGCTAACTTCGCTAGCTTTTTTTCAAGCGCGTGTTGGGCCGCTTCAAACGCAGGTTCAGAGCGCTTAGTTGAGTCTTCAATTGTCACCATATATGATGGCAATCCTCTAATACAATTAAAGCCGTCCCAGAATTCAAACAGCACTGACGCAGCACTGACAGTCTCTCCCGACTTACAAGTGAGCCTAAACGGGCACAAAGTGGTGCTAAATCAATTGAAGCCAGGCGACAGCATCAAAGCATTCGTACGCAGCGGTTCTGCATTCCGCATAGACGCTACCCGCAAAGAGAGCGGCATTATAGTCGGTATGGATAAAGACAAAGTATTTATCTCTAACGATTATGTCACCAAAGACGAATTTTTCACTGACACCGACTGCCCGATTCGTTTAGGTGGCCGCAAGGCCACCTGGGCGGATTTAAAACGGGGAGACAAAGTTGAATACGCGCGCAACGACAATGATCACTTATTCTTCATCGAAGCAACGCGCGAGAGTCCTTTCGAGCAATTTTGGTTTAACTTTAGAACTAATTTGTTCAAGCCGCTTCTGCTCTTCTTTTTCGTTGGACTAATAATTCCACTTTTAAATATTCCACTAGAGTTTCCGCCAGCAATTTATCAAGGACTAACGATTTATCTTTTAATCTCAGTGGGTTGGCATGGCGGAGAAGAGCTTGCAGTGCTTCAAGGTGCCCAAATGCAACAAGCGGGTATATTCATGGTTATTGGTTTTATAACTAATTTCATTGTCGGCTGCCTCGCCTACTTTATCCTCAGACGCTTCGTCACCACCCTTCGTCGCGTAGATTCAGCCACAGTAGCAGCCTACTACGGCTCCGATTCTGCTGGAACATTTCTTACTTGCGTAGGCGCTCTGCAAGCAGCTCGAATAGTTTTTGCTCCATATATGCCTGTCATGCTTGCAGTGATGGAAATTCCAGGATGCTTGCTTGGACTGTATTTGGTTCAACGATTGAAAAAACTAGGCATGGATAAAAATGGGTTTATGCCTGATGAAAAACCAGATAATTACATCGAGCCTTTGCCTCAGGCTCCAGACGGCGACCACCACCACGACGACCCGGTAGCAGAAGAAAAGCGCATGGCGCTTGAATCTAATAGTCATAATAAAACGCCTTTGATGAAAGAAGTCTTTCTCAATCCGGGATTATTCTTGCTAATGTCAGGTATCATCGTTGGTTTTGTATCGCGCCTGCAAGGACCTAAAGTGGTCGAGATGGATGACAGGTTTTTTGTCAGCCTTTTCCAGGGAATTTTATGCTTATTCTTGCTTGAGATGGGCATGACTGCCGGTCACAGAATGCACGATTTGCGCAATGCCAGTTGGCGCTTCATCACCTTTGGTATGTTATCTCCCAATATTTTCGCCGTCATTGCTCTTGGCGTTTGCCACGCGACTAGCTATATCGTCCACGCTCCGCTACAACTTGGCACTTATGTTTTATTCATGGTCTTGTGCGCGGCAGCCTCTTACATTGCCGTTCCTGCCATTCAGCGCCTAGCAATACCTGAAGCCAGTCCCACTCTACCACTTGCTGCTTCATTGGGGCTTACGTTCGTTTATAACGTCACTATTGGCATTCCGCTTTATATTTTCATGGCTCAACAATTGCTTATTAATTTCCCGGTTAAATTCTAAAAAATTGGTCAATCTAAAATTGGTAAAACCATCCTGTTTCTGGGTAAGTTCGTTTTAGGGAAATGAAAGGAACAGGTAGGCCAATTTATGGTGCTAAAAACGGCAAAAGTAAATATTCAACTGGACAAAGAGAGTGCCGTTTCACTCAGCCAGCAAATTTACGAATCGCTTAGAAATCAAATACTAAGCGGCGATTTGAAGCCTGGAGACAGGCTGCCCGCCGCTCGAAACCTATCTAAGAGTTTAGACATTTCGCGCCCTACTCTTGCCACAAGCCTAGAACAGCTCGAATTAGAAGGTTATCTTGAAATCAGACAAGGCTCTGGCGCCTATGTTTGCAGCACCCTCAAACAAAAACCAAATCGCGATAAGGAAAATCAGGGTCCAGCTAAATTACCTATTTCTGAGTATGGTGAATTTCTAGAATCCCTTCCAGATCAGCATGAAACAGGCACAACAGAACAGGGCGAACCCGAAATTTGTTTCTATCCCTGGAGACCGGCGCTGGACCAATTTCCGCTGGAAGAATGGGCACGAATTCTTGGACGCCAGGCGCGCAATTCGGACTTATCAGTTTTAGATTATGTTTTTCAAGCTCAAGGCGACCAGTGGCTGCGCGAAGAAATTTGCGGCATGGTGGCACGTTTTCGCGGGGTAAAATGCACACCCGAGCAAGTAATTATCACAATGGGCTTGAATCAGGGCTTAAACATTGCAGCCTCGCTCCATTTGCGCAACGGCTCAAGCGTAGTTGTTGAAGATCCCGGTTACAGTTTCGCCTGGTCTATTTTCAGAGGGCATGGGGCAAACGTTGTGCCAATATCTGTAGACGCTCAAGGTCTTCGTGTAGATTGGCTTGCAGACACGCGCAACTCAAAGTTAGTCTATGTCATGCCCGCGCACCAGTTTCCTACTGGGGGCGTGATGCCGCTTACAAGAAGACTTGAACTTCTTGAGTGGGCGCGTCGTAAGAATGCCATTATTTTAGAAGACGACTATGATAGCGAATATCAGGATCACGGCAAACCAATACCGGCTTTGATGAGTCTTGACACAAATGGATGCGTTGTATATGCAGGCAGCTTGAACCAGCTTATGTTTCCTTCTTTAGGGCTAGGCTTTTTGCTTGTGCCACCACATATGGTTGAACTTTATACACGTGCAAGACAGTATGCTGGTGAACAGTTATCGGTACATTTACAAAGAGCCATTGCCGAATTCATTCAAGAAGGTCATCTGGACAGGCATATCAAACGCCTGCGCGGACTTTACAGCGAGCGCCGAAATGTTTTAGTACAGGCATTAGTCGAAAATCTGGGTGGCAAATGTGGCATCGTCAATACCGGGGCGGGAGTCTTTGTTCTTGCACGTTTCAAGAGCAAATACAACGACGAAGAAATAGTAGAACGAGCAAAAAAACATGGTGTCGGTCTTGTTAGCTCAAGGTCTTTTTATCTCGTGCGTGCACCCAGAAATGAATTTATTTTGGGAACAGCTAACCTTGATGAAGAACAGATTCTTGAAGGTGTCGCCAGGCTAGCAAAGATTATAGGCTAGTAATTTACCAGGACTGAAACAAGCTCGCACAGCTCAGCTAACTTTGATCAATTACATAATTGATTTAATAGTTGTTCATATATTTTAAATTCAGAATTGATTACTTAATTTAAACTTTGTTTCGCTTGTTTCAGCTCATTATTTTCGTCTAGTTTTCAAGCGTCTTTTATCTCTTTATATTTTTCTCTGGTAATCACCCCAAGTTTCTAACCTCTAGCTCTATAAAGGCAAACAATGATCGATGGATACACCATCGTGGCACTGCTTTTTCTGGCATGCGTGCTTGGCTATGTGTATTTTCGCTCCCGCCGAAAACCGGACAGGGAGCCGATTTGCACCGGCTCGCATTGCACGCTACCCGATTGCGAGGACCATGGGCCGCCACGACCCGATCTTTCCAAGCTACCTCCACTCAAGCCCGAGCGCACTCACGAAAGTGAAGCTCAACTCGAGGCACGCATGGAGCGCTTGCTCGCACGGCACAGATTCAGCGAGGGTGAATTCTTCGTCGAGCCCTATCTTCAATTAGGCTCGCAAGACCCCTCTTTCTCCCAACCAAATTTTGAAATCTTGTGGGCTCTGCCAGTAGCCGAGACCCGCACCTGTCAGCTTGTTTTCGAGCAATCACAGCCAGGTATTCGAGTCGATCAATCGACGCGGGTAATCAACCTGGAAGGCGTTCCGCCGCATGTGCTTTACTTCGCTCGCGTGCAGGGATTCACCCCCGGCTCCAAGCTTCAGTATGCCATCGAACTTGGTGGCACAAAGGTTTTCTATGCCACAGCTCAAACGCCTATTGCGCGCCAGTCCCAAACGCAGAGATTTGCCGTAGTCGGTGATATGGGCGAAGGAAGCGAAGGGCAAAAACGAATCGCCGATTTGATCTGGCAAGCGCAACCATCACTGGTGGCTATCACGGGCGACGTCGTCTACAGTCGCGGTCGAGTGAAAGAGTATCTCGCTCGTCTCTTCCCTGTATTCAACGGCGTTCCAGCCAGTTCCATCACTGGTGCGCCCATCATGCGCAGCGTCATCACCTTCAGTTCTGGCGGCAACCACTGCTTCGGCAGACGTCGCTCTGACATGCAAGATTCGCTCGATGATTACGCTGATCTCTATGCGTATTTCATTTACCTGTCCATGCCTCAAAACGGTCCCAAGAAGCTCGGTGCCCTAACTTCGGTGCCGGTGCTCCAAGGCAAAGAGTGGCGTGTTCAGGCATTTCTCGACGCAGCAGGCTCACGTTATCCCAGTCAGGCAAATTTCTCCTTCAACTGGGGAAGCGCGTTCTGGTTGGTTCTCGACGCAAACGGTTATATGAATTGGTCTGAGCCTGAGTTGCGCGCATGGGTCGAACGTGAATTGGCATCAGCCAAAGCTGACCCAAATTGCGTATGGCGCTTCGTCAACTTGCATCAACCAGCATTCACCTCTCAGCCCAAGCACAAGCTCGAAGTCGAGGTGCGCAAGCTCTTCGACCTCTTTGCCAAATATGGTGTCAACATTGTTTTCTGCGGTCACTCGCACTGGTACGAACGATCTTACCCGCTTGGCTATAATGCCAACCGCAACATCAAGGACGGCAACTTAGGCTTGGACCTTAGCTTCGACGGAATCACCCGCCGAATTCCTAAGGGCATCATCAACATTGTTAGTGGCGCTGGTGGTGCTCAACTGAACGATGGAAAAGTTTCTCGCGACCCCAAGTTGTGGGAATCATTCACCTGCAAGATTGTGGCGGACCGTCATTCGTACACCCTGTGCGACATCGATGGCAAATCGCTCACCATCCAGCAAATCGATGAAGACGGCGCTTTGATCGACAAGATAATTGTCGACCAGCGCTGAACGATTCGAAAAACCCTAACCGAAAGGAACGAAATTATGTCTACAACTATCGCTCTTGGAGTTGCAGGGCTTGCCATTGCTGCAGGCGTAGCAATCGCTCTCTGGCGCCGCCCGGAGCCGCAATCAAAGTCGCCACTTGCGACTGCGGTGCAGGCTCTACCGACCAGCCTGGTCAGCGTGCTCGTGGACGAGCTGCACATCGCAGCGTATCCAGCATACGCTGCAATGGAAGCCGTTCGCTTCCAGGGTTCTCGCCCCAGCAGCTATTCATCTGCAAGCAAAGCCGAGCTTCAGCAGAAGCTCGCTCGCGCTGTGGAAGAACTCTCAGGCGGAATTCAGTACATCAAGCTCTACAGCGCACTTGAGCTTGCCGAACTCGCGCGCAAGCCCGAGCAGGTCTTGCACGATGTGCGCATTTCTCGCGACGAGGAGAAGGGATTCTTCCCGTCCCTCGCCGGCATCATGGAATACCAGCTTTCACCTATCGAGCGCGATGAACTGGATCGGACAAAGGCCCAGCAGATTCTCTCCAGCAATCGCCGCATCCTGCTCGACCTCGCCGCAGCCGAAGTCATTTGCAAGCAAGGACAGGACCTCCTCGCCCGGCTTGCAAGCGACAAAGTTGCCTAACCCGTAACTTTCACTCACCAAGTTTGAGAAAGGAGGGCTTAAATGCCCAACGCTATCATCTTGAGCTTAGCTGCTCTGATTCTGCTCGGGGCGATTGGTGCCTACTTCTGGTATTGTGCCAGAAACGGCATCTGCCCCATTCCGCATCGCTTGCTGACTTCGCTTGGCTTTCGTCACAAATCTGTGGGGCAGAGCATCGCACCCGCTCAACAGACGGTACCACTGGCGGTGAGCGATCCCAATCGAGCAGCGCTGCTTAACGACCTGCAGGGTAACATCCTTGCAGGACATGGTCGCGACCATGCTGTGCATCTGTTCATCGCCTTTACCTGCGAGACATTCGATGCTCGCTTATGGCTGCGCGAAACAGCCGAATCATTCGTGGTCTCGGCCCAATCGCAACTTGCTGCCTCTTGCGCCTTCAGACAAAAGGGCGTGAACGGCGGCATTTTTGGTCACATCTCCCTTTCGGCTGCAGGTTACCGAGCACTCGGTTTCACAAAAGACGAACTTCCCACCGGGCTCAATCCTCAGAATCGCCCCAAGGGGCAGGGTTACAGCGACGTCTTTGCCGCCGGCATGAAGTCGCGTCAACGCCTGCTTATGGACCCGGCACCGACAAACTGGGATTCAGGCTTCCAGTCTGAAATCCACGCAGTCGTGATTCTGGCTGCTGACAGCGCTGCCGATGTAAGAAACGCAGACGACTACGTTGTTCAGAGCCTTTACGGTTTTGGCAAAGTAGTGGCGCGTGAAACGGGTCTTGGACTTACGCGTTTGCTCAATGCCAATGACCCTGCATCGGTCGCACATGTCGAACACTTCGGCTATGTCGACGGGCGCAGTCAGCCACTCTTTCTTGAAGAGCAGGTCGAAGCCGAAAAATCGGCAGGCGGCACTTCGGTCTGGGATCCAAGCGCACCTCTTTCGCTCGTGCTCTTGCGTGACCCGCTCGGCAAGGACGAATCGAGCTGCGGCAGCTTCCTTGTGTTTCGAAAGCTGGAGCAAAACGTGCGCGGTTGGAACCGTGCCGTAGGCGCTCTGGCTCAGGAACTCGGCGTGAAGCCAGAACTGGCTGGCGCCATGTCCATGGGTCGCTTCAAGGACGGCACACCGGTCGTCGCCCAAGGTACTTCGGGTCGCACTGACGTGCCAAACGACTTCGACTTCTCATCTGACCCAAGCGGACTTCGTTGTCCTCTCCAGGCTCACATTCGCAAGACCAACCCGCGCGGCGAAGCCGTAGGCGTTGCAGGCGACAAAACGCTCGAATCTGAGCGCGGTCATCGCATTGCCCGTCGCGGTATTCCATATGGTGGCGAACTGACTACCTCGTCTGTGCCAGAGGAACAACCCGAAGGCGGAGTGGGACTGCTTTTCATGTGCTACCAGAGTGACATCTGGGAGCAGTTCGAATTCATCCAGCGTCGCTGGAGCAACAATCCTTACTTCCTTCAGCCTGCAAAATCGAAGGAGCCAAACTACGGCGAAACAGGTCTCGACCCGGTCATCGGTCAGACCTCCTTGGAGTTGCGAAACGCACCTCGCCCCGCAGCCAATTGGCCAAAGGGATGGGGAAAAGAAACCACCAAAGTGGACACGCAGATGGCCAACTTCGTCACTCTCAAAGGCGGCGAATACTTCTTCTCGCCCAGCATCAGTTTCTTGCTGGGTCTGTAAGAAAGAACATTTGAAACTCTAAGAACCGCAGAGGCAGTCGTTTAAAAACGACTGTCTCTGCCTTTTTTCACAACACATCTACTAGCTAATTTAGTAAAAACTCAAAAGTGCAGCAGTTGCGGAAAATATGCAATTTACGACAATTTTTTAGCCATTTTTTTTGTCGTAAATTACATATTTAGAAAATGACTGTCACAGTAGGTATTCTGCGTCTTTGCTAAACTGGAATTTTTGGTACTTATGTCAACTGGAAGCAGCTAAATAATTTCCGAAACGGTTAGTATGACGCCACCATTTTCAATACCATAAATTTATATTATTACTTTATATAGTAGTGCCAATTTTTAGAAGAAAAGCGCAAGATATCCGGGTTTTAAACCGAAATATCTCACGCCTCTCTTGGCTTACTGCTTCTTCACGAAGAGTGGCATCACCATCCTGTCATTGACAAAACAGAAGGCGACGCCGAGAAAGAACAGCAGAAGACCGGCGAGCACCCCCCAATAGATGGCAGTGACCACAGCCAGCGACAAAGCCGCGGCGACGAAGACCACAGCAATGGTGAGCGCGACGAACCAGGCTGCCATGATGTTCTGCACGCGCGGAAGCGGGCAGGACGAATCATCGGCGAGACCGTAGTAACTGCGCAAGACCTTGCGCGCACCTTCATAGACGCCCCAGAGCAAAAGCCCCGTTGCACCTGCACTGATGAGGGTCGCGCCGCTCAGGTGGAAACCCGGAGCAATGAGCGACGTCACATAGACAGCCAGCGAGAGGCTGATGATGCGGCTGATGTTCTTGATCATTGAAATTTGTCCTTTAGTTCGCACGACCGGAACCAAGCTTTGCAGCTTGGTTCCGGACTATTAGGTGTGGATTAGGTGAATCTCAGAGATAACGAGCCGTCTGAGCATTATCGAAAACCTGCGCCGAAGCTCGGTCCTTGATGTGAACCATCACTTCGTCGAAAGCGAAAACCTTGGCGTAATCGTGAGCGTAGACTTGCGCTTTGCCCAGAGCAACGCATTCGGAAAAGCCATAGAGAGTGGCGACCGCTTTGTTGCTCACATTGACGCGACCTTGGAAGACCCAGATTTTGCCTTCACCAAGCACAGACTCGCGCTTGTTTATGGCATCGGTGGTCACGTAAACGACCTCGTCGAGCCGCTTGCCGAGCTTCACCGCAAGAGCGAGTGCTGCATCCACCGCTTCTTCCACCGTGTCATAGATGACATTGCGCTGTTGGCGCCCGAGGTCGGACATCAACTCGATGAAGTTGATTTTGCCATTTACGTAGTGGAACTGGTAGAGCAGCAGGTCGTCTCCTTCGAGGTTGATGGAGAAACCTGCGATGAAGTTCTTCTCGTTGAGGGGACGAACGAGATCAAGGATGATATTGCGAAGTCTTTCACCAGTCGGCATGCTTTTTCCTTTCGTGCATTGCCGTTTCTCTTTTTGCAATCCCCCCGGAGAACTGAATCTCCGGGAGGTTGCGCTTCGAATTTCAGCTAAACAGACTCAACACTATCCAGTTGCCTGAACAGTCCGCGCCGAATCAAGTCCTCGACCTCAGCGGGAGTGAAATACTCCTCTTGTCCGACGAAAGAATTGACGTCGGATTCTTCGGTCTCGAACACGATCCATTGCGAATCAGCACCGACAACTTTCAAAGTCTCGTTGCCGAAATAATGAGCCGTTACCGCGTCTGTCACATAGACGCGCTTGCCGATTGACAGCATGACCTTACTTGTACTGCTTCAGGATCGCGCTGTCGTAAGTGGCGTCGATCTGCGTGAACTTGCCTGCCGTAACCAGCTTGCCCAGCTTCACGTTCGCCTTGATGTCGTCGTCGCTGCGCCGCTTGCCGGTGATCTCGTTGGTGAGACGACGGCAGAGCACATCAGCAGCAAGGACGGTGACTTCGTCCTTACCGGCTTCCGATGCATGCAGGCAGGTGACGAGCATCTCGACGGCCTTGCGGACGTCCTTGGAAAGCTCGATCATGCGCGGCTGATAGTCGCCCAGCTTGATCTGGTGCTTCAGCATCGCATAGTGAATCTTGAGCATCTGCTTGCGCAGCGTCTTCTTGGCGAAGATGACGTGGCGCTGCAGAGCGGGGTTCACACCCGCGACGCGGTCGACGTCGGCAAAACGCTTGTTCTCCGCCCAGAGGGTGAAGAACGTGATGCCGAGCAGCGACCACTTGCCCTTCCACAAGTGGACGGGGTTGTAAGGCTTGAAGCCCTTGATCTTGGCGAGCGGCGCCATGTACTTGTTGCCGTGTCCCTTGATCAGACCCTTGAGGAACGCCATGTCCAGCATGTCGTCCTGCCCTTCGTAGATGGACGGAGCCATAAAGTCGTGGATGTTGTCGCCGATCAGATGACCAGCAAGGAATGACCGCCCGCCGTGCGTCTTGAACGCATGGTGAGTGGTTGCTTCAAGCAGCATACGCGCGCCGTAGATCTTGGCGATGATGCATTCGAGCTCGCCGCGATAGCCTTCATCGAGAAGGGCGGAGGTCCAGTTCGTGATGGCATCGCCACCGACGATCATGCCCGCCAGCTCACCGACACGGTCAAGCACCAACTGGCGCTCGCCGATCTTCTGGCCGTAGGTCTCGCGGTACTGCGCCCAAGGCAACATGCTCTTGAGCAAAAGACGCATCGTGCCGGCGGCGTTGGCACCAAGGGCGATACGCCCGCGGTTCAAGCCGTGATACGCAATGGTCAGTCCGTCGCCGTGGTCGGGGACCAGGAGGTTCTCGGCCGGGATACGGAAGTTGGTGAACTTCAAGCCGTGGTTGTAGATGTGCTTGACGGCGTGAATGCCGTACTTGATCAGCTTGAAGCTGTCGGTGTCGCTCGCCGGCAAGTCGCAGACGATGACCATCGGACGGGCACGCTCGAGCTCACGCGCGACGCGCTCGGCCAGCTCCGGCTTGTCCTTGGCCTTCTTGCGAAGAGCCTCGGCAGTCGGCAGGTCCTTGCCCTTCACCATGCAAACCAGGCCGATGGTGCGACCATAGTAAGAATTGGAGATAAAGGTCTTGTGCCCGTTCACGACGAACGAGTCGCCGTCGAGCACAGCAGTGGTCCGCAGCGCCGTCATGTCAGAACCTGCGTTCGGCTCGGTGAGAGCGAAACCCGAGAGGATTTCACCCGACGCAAGCTTGGGCAGATACTTCTTCTTGAGCGCTTCGGAGCCGAAGTGCATGATGGGGTCGACAGCGCCGATGCAGCCGTGGATAGACAGCATGCCGGCAACCGTGGCGTCGCCCGAAGCAGCCATGCGCGTGATGAGCGGCATAGCGTCGATGAGCTTAGCGCCCCAGCCACCATATTCGGTGCCAACGAGAGCACCCCAGTAGCCAGTCGACTTCAGGTCGTCAATGACCGCCAGGCTCACCTTGTTGTCGGGACCCATCAGGGTGCCGGCTTCGCGGTGGGCGGCGACGATGGCCACAGCAGCGTCCATCTGCTTCAGATAGGCAGCAGCGGAGCTTGCAGGAGCGATATTACGGAAACGGTCGACCGGGGTAGCACCAGACCAAACAGCGAGGTGTACCGGGCTGTTCTCGATCCGGAACTTGGGATCGTAGTTCTGCTCGGCGATTTCATCGCTGCGGTCCAATTCACCGGTCTTCTCGATTTCGTCCTTCGACTTGCCGCCGGCCTTGAGTACGTCATCGATGACGCCGCCTTCAGACGGAAGACCAGTCAAAGTCTCGGGATTCCTGTTCTTCTTCATGTATTGTCCTTTCGGTGTTCAGAAGATTTGAGGATAGTGGGTGGTGATGAGAAAAATTACTTCTTGTCGCCGTCGCGATCGCCTTTGCGGTCGCTGTGCTCGGTGTCCTGCGTGGTGCCCCAATTGGGATCTTCGTCGATCGACTTGGCGGGGAAGTACAGAACGCCCATCATGCAGCCGACGCCCATGAACAAGGTGATGCCCTTGAGCCAGTCGTTGGGTGCATTGGCGGCGAGGATGAAGAAGACAAACATGCAAGCGAGGAGCGTCAGTGCGATCTTGACTTCGCGCCGATGTTTGACGGGGTCTTTGATCATTTCGGATCCTTTCTGTTAGTAATTCAGATCAGGTGGATATTTCCTCAAGAACAGCTCAGAAAGAAGGCCGGTACAACCAAGAACATTTAAGTTCATGATTGAAATAGCATTGAGCTTGTTACGGCTGGTTCTTCTTGTGAGAGATGCTCTAAGAGGAGGTGAAAAAGATAGAGAACTCTAAGAAGAAGTTAGCGGTAAGTTCAAGTCTCATGAGTTTTAAAAGTTGCTTAGTTATAAAGAAGCTCGCGCGAACAATACTTGACAAGCTACTGCGTCTACTAGAACGGACTTGTCAAGCCGTCGCGCAAATTAGCGCAACCTCGCACTATCTCACGCTACCACTTGGCAATTACCCGGATTTCGTTGCCGTCTCGTTGCCTTCTCGTTGCCTTACCTTTTCCTCAATAAGACGTGATTGCAGTATCACATTTAGTATCAAAATATTCAGCCTCGTCGGTACGAATTTAATTGAGGCAACGATTTTTCTAACAACAATTGAAGGGTGCCTTAAAGCTCTTGGGGCCAACCGCAAGGTGTAAGGGCAGTCAACCTAACGATTTAATATTGCTCACAAGGTCGCCCGAATATTAAAACGTGAGGTCCAGCTTCCAAACACCTCACGTCCAACTTTTTCATTCAAAAGATACATTCAATCTAAGCATTGAACGGTACGATTTTTTGTGAGGCAACGGTTTCAAATTCAACAAAATGACTCTAGCTGTGACGAGTCAGCATTACTGACTCACATGCAAGAATCACTATAGGCACTAAGACCGTCATTATCACTAGTGTTTCAAATATTGTACTCATTGTTCTGTACTTGTTTTATCTGAGGGGAAATAGAAGATTCGGGCAAGGGACTGTGATTTGGATTAACTTTCAATGTGTTCTCTTGACGATTAACCCGAGCTAATGTTCCGACACAAAAGAAGCTTTGTTACTGCAACGTATAGTAAAACAAAGTGAAGAAAAGAAAAAACCGGTGAGCCCCATATAAATGGCGGCACCACCGGAGTTTCCTCAATTCAACCAAGATGCAAACGAGCACGCTTCATTACGATACGCGCCCGCTTGCTTGGTTTGAGAGTAAGAAAACCGCTGCCGCGCCCTTTGTGATAAGGGACAGGCGAGCGGAATTGCTTGAAGGTAAGGTCACGAATCTCCCCCGTGGTCCTATGTTTCAGGTACCAGTGAGTGCTGCCTTCGTGGCGAAGCACTTGAGGAACAAATCCGGACCTCGACCTTCCAAGCAAGTGAAACAGGGCTTCGGAAGCCACATAACAATGGCCCGTGTAACAGTTGCGACGCTTCAGCTTGCGATAACGCGGCTTCAGCAGCTCCGGTGACAGGCTCATTTGAATAGCTCGATCGATGTTACAAGTCGGCATCGTCATTGACGGCTGCATATTTGCGATCCGGCATGGGAACGCCAATGTCACGCAGACACTGGTCGAAATGTTCCCGGGCATGGGGATAGCATGCACCACAGTTGGTGGAGCACTTCAGAGTTTTTCGAATCTCTCTGAAGTCTCTCGCACCGTCTTCGACAGCCGCTTTGATATCCTTGTCGGACACAACAAAACAACTGCAGATGATCATCTTGCGTCTCCTAGCGTCGATACTTCATCCAGAAGATCCGGCGAGAACGCGACGACATCCAGAACTGGAATCGCACACGAATTGCTTTTGCTTCACGGACGCAATTTGAAACTTGGAATTCATCGCCCCCTTGCTTCTGGAGCGCGATGGCCCACAGGTCAAGCAAATCGGCGTGGTTCAATGACCAGGGCGTGTCAGCCTGGCGATAGAGTTGGTCGGCTTCTTCGTAGAAGCTAATCGCTTCGACAAGTTTCCCCGCCTTATAGCGAAGGAAACCCAGACGGTGACGAATGTACGCCGCCTCAGTGGAAACCGGACCAAACGACTTGTTGAAAATCAGAAGCGCTGCGGTGAGCAGCCGCTCCTGCTTTTCGCGATCGACGGCACGCTCGGCGGGAAACGTCTGTGCGACGAACACCATTGCATATGCCGTTTTGGGATGCGAAGTCCCGTAATTCTCGGTGCGATGCGCAAGCTGCCGCAAGAAGAACTTGCGAGCAGTCTCTTCGCTTCCACAGAGCAAAAGCACTCGCGCGGTGAAGGCAAAGAACGCGTCTTTGCACCAACGCCAAGTTTTTTGGATCAAGGTCATATTAGTCTCCTCGATGTTACGGGTAAACCGGAGAGCCAATAGGGGCTCTCCGGGTCGGCGATTTTCGCCTTAGTGCAGAATCAAATGTTAGCGGCGTACGATGCGATCTCCGCAGCGATGCCGCGCGAGAGCAGGTAACCCATGCCGTCGTGACCGTAGTTGTGAATGACCGGACGTCCGTCGGCGCAGATTTTGCGGTCGACTTCGACTCGCGGCAGCCAGCCCTTGCGCTCGGGACGCAGCGCGCGGATGACCGAAATCACCTGCGACTGGTCCGCGTTGAGCTCCGGAGCGATGGCGTTGCAGCGGTCAATGATGCCCTGGACGCTCGCCAGATCCGCGCCTTCGTATGACTCGTGCGCACCATCGAAGATGGCGCCGAGCTTGACGTAGCCGTTGTGCGGCACGGCGCAGGCACGAGCATTGGGACCTTCGTCGTCGATCACCACCCGGTCGAGATTGTTTGAGCGGACGGTGACGACCTGAACGCGGTCGGGAAAGACGTCGGCGTCGTTGGCGAGCTCACGCGCACCAAGGCCGGCGCAGTTGACGATGACCGAATACTGCGGATGGAGCCCGTCGAGGCTCTTGAACTCGGCTTGCCCGAAGAGACCACCGGCGGCGTGAACCTGCCAGTAGAGCCAGGGCAGATACACGAGCGGGTCGATGACCGGCGCTTGCGAGAGAACATGCGCGTCGGCGTAGCCGGCAGGCAGTTCGCTTGCAGTAGCGTGACGGAAGCCGCACAGGTTGCCAGCGTTCTGACCGGCGAACCAGGGAGCGCCCTTCTTGCTCTTGAGCTGATAGATGGGCTTCATGGTGATACCAGTGGCAGGGTCACCAGCTAGCTCCTGAAAGGCGAGGAATGATTCGTCGGCCCAACGCTCAATGCGGGGATCGCCGTCCATCTTCATCGGTACCCACATGGCGTAAGCAGAGATGGAGGTGTGAGCGTACTGCCCCCCCGGCTCCTTGCAGCGGATGGTCACCTTGTGTCCAGCCTGAAGAAGTGCAAGTGCCGTGGTGAGACCGCTCACGCCCGCACCGATAACGAGCACATGTTGCTTGGTCATTTAGTCTTCCTTTCGTTTGGGAAGTTGCCTTTTTGGTTTGATATTCAAGTAAGAAACTGCTCGCGCTAGCTTGTGCATCTTGGCAACAACTAGCACCCACTTTTCACCGTCTTATTGAGAACATTTGCAATTCCAAGACACCACAGACTGATACCCCGAATTCTCCAATCACTGCTTAAAGTGAAATAGAAAGTTCGAGAATACGAGTTATTGGTTGTTTCTTGAAATTACGCTCAAAGACAAGTGGGGAATAGATAAGCGTCTTAGTCTACTAATTAGAGCTTATAAGATTCTAGAAGCTTTGACATATTAAGGCTTATCTCTCACTTATGTGAATGAGAATTCAGATGGCGCAGCTATAATTATTGAGAATCTTCTCCATTTTGTTTTCCTCCTGAAAGGAAACGTTTTTTCGTCGTGACCAGTCCAAAAGAACAGCGCTTAATTAGCGACAAACTTTTATGGTATTTCGCCATCACATATTTGGGCAATGGATTTTCTTGCGCTCAATACAACATCATGGCGCAGCCGCTTCAGTACTATTTTTTGAAAGGTCTGCACTGGCAACCAGACGTTGTCGCCAGCTACATGGCACTCTTTATGATACCGTGGGTGATGAAACCATTATTTGGAATTGTATGCGATTTCTTGCCGTTTTTTGGCTATAGGCGCAAAAGTTATCTTGTCTTAGCCAATGTCACAGCAGCCATCGCTTTTGCTCTGGCCATTATCGCCCCTACGCCATCATATGTAGTAGCAACAATTCTTGTTGCAGCGGTCTGCATGTCGATGAGTACCGCTATTTATATAGGTCTTGCAGTTCAGTCCGACAGAGGCGGAAATCGCAACAGACTATATTTTTCTGTTCAACAAATGTGTTATTACTCAGCATCTATACTAGCGGCACTAGTGGGCGGCAAAATATGCCAGTCTTATGAGCCTTTTAAAGCATTTGATTTTTGTGCATTTTTAGCGATCTTGCCATCAATTGTAGTGGCAATTTTAACAGCCATTCTGGTTAAAGAAGAAAAGTCACAATTAAACAAAGAACTGTTCGAAAAAACAAAAGCCTCATTCAAACAAGCTTTTCACACCAAGCAATTATGGTTCATCGCAGCCTTTTCATTTCTCTGGAGCTTCTATCCAACTTACGGAACACCACTTTACGTCTTCGAATCTGAAACTCTGAAATTCTCACAGGAGATAATCGGTCAATTGGCTGGATGGAATGCAGCCGGGATGCTGCTTGGCGCAGTATCATATAATTTAATTACAAGAAACATGCCACCAAAAATGGAGGCACTCACAGTAATGATTACGTGCTCAATTGCAGCAATATCCTGGCTGTTTCTGAACACCCCCGCAACTGGAGCAATTCTTGAACTATTTAGAGGAATGTCAAACAACTGGGTTATTCTTTCCATTTATTGCCTTGCCAGTAGAGTCTGCCCTAAAGGAACAGAGGTCTCAATCATGGCTTTGATGGTGTCTTTTCGCAATCTTGCCACATCGTCTGCTAATCATGTCGGTGGTTACCTATTCGTCAACATGTTTCATCAGCAAATCGCGCCATTAGCTATCATTACAGCAGTCATGCCGCTTTTATCGTTGCTATTGATCCCATTCATTCCAGTTCACAAAAAAGTTTCGGAAGAAATTATCTAAAAGTCAACTGATACAGGCATGCCCAGCGCTAAATCAAAGTCGGAAGCACATTCAAAATAACGTCCAAACATTACCTTGCTGCCTTCTTTTCTATATTTGCTCAAGGTGCGCAGTGGCTCACTGCCTGTTAATACGCCACTTTCCTGATCGATGTTAATCATCACGCAACGACCACAAAGTTTCATACCTGATAATTGAACATCTCCCAAAGTCAAAGCCGTAGCCTTGTCTTCTACGTATTCGCCCAGTCCTTTAACAACTAGTGATGGTCTGAATCGGCTCATTTTCACCGGTTCGTCCACTTGAGTGTTCAGTTGATCTAGGCTCTCCTCAGAAATTACGAGCAAAGGCGAACAGTCAACATATCGAGCATCTTGACTGCGATCAACTTTTGTATAAAACAAACGCGCCTCGGTCTTCAAATATTCGCTTATCCAAGCGGATACCTCATCACCTTGATCAAAGCCGCTGCGGTCATTGTCCCAAAGATCTATCTGGCAAAATCGGTCTTTGTTCTCGCGATGTTCCACTTTGATTGATGGCATATTTGGTGCTTCGAGTTGAAGTCTGTATCCGTTCTCGCGAAGTAAAGTCGGCTGTATAAGTGCCATATTTGCATAGTCACGTTGAGTGAGAACGTTATCGCCTCCACCCAAAAACACCCACTGCCGGTCTGCGTCCAATCCCGATTGATTACCGTGAATTTCAGACACAGAAATGGACCCGCAACTTTTGACGGGGTAGATGTAAATGCCAGATAGCAAGCCGTTTGACATAGTTCAATTATTCTAGCTTCGATGCCAGATCGAAAAATATGTGTTTTTTTTAATCGTCAAAAGGCGCATTATAGGCTGGACATCCTCTTGAAATGAGCTACAGTAGATTTATCGAAAGTTGCCCAAACAGGAGCTTGCAGTGGACTTCTGGGTCGTCATATTATTGGTTGCATTCCTCTGCGGAATCATGGGTTGGACCTCCAGCATCTTCTTCAACGCTGTCTGGTGGTATTGCGACTGGCGCGAAGGCACTGCCATTAACTGGGGCTGGGACGTCGGGATGTCGCTAGCCGTGCCCTTTATCTGGGTCTATTCTTTACTATTAATTTTCGTTCTATACTGCGGATAACTGCTTCGAAATTTTCTTGTCTGAAAGTCCATTGACGAGATCAACGCATCTCTTGGCGCATCCCCAGGACATCGTGATTCCTGAGCCACCATGTCCGTAGTTATGGACGCATGCAACGTGGTTGAAATTTTCGACTTCGAGTCTCACGCCAGTATCTTGAGCGTCTCTGTAATAGCGCAGACCCACTCGCCCTTGCATTTGTGCTTGTTTTGATCTCAGATCCAATCCGACCCAGTTTTTGAGTAAGTCGTTATTCAAAGAAATAATCGGCTCAGGAATAGGAACGCCGCCAACCATGACCTCTTCGCCTTTTACAGCATCGCCGATCCATTGGCCTGATTGATCAATCGATCCAGGTTCACGAGTCTGACCAAGAAGCCAGCCGTCTAGACGTGAGAAAAAGTGTACATATTCTGGATTTCCGTCTGCTCGGCTGAATACCTCGGCGCTGGGTGTGTAGTTATACGCCATGGCAATGTTCTCCGCCCCCTTAACGAGAGGCGCTTTGCCCACGAGCACTTGTTTGCCACGCATTACGTTTAGAGGTGATTTGTCCTCGAACACATCGAGGCTACCAAGCCCGAGACAATTGACCAGAATTCTGCCGCTCGCTTCTTTGATGATTTCTGCACTCACTTTTTTGTGGACCGAAAAACCTCCAAGCTCTTCGTACCAGTCCCACAAGAACTCGATATAAGCTGGCATATCTGCAAAATAGGTCTTGAAAGTATAACCATAAAGGTAGTCTGCTCCTGTTCGATACGGAGGCTTGATGGTCATTTTCAATTTTTCGACTGGTCCATCGAAAGCCTGAAATTGAATTCTTTTTTGAGCCAGCGGGGCCGATTCTGGCTCGTGCTCAAAAACTTCATACATGCGATGAATGCTCAAACCAGAGCGCGAATTTTGTGCGAGATTGGCAAGCATTGACTGCGAGTCGTCGCTTATTTGCTCCAGATTTTGAATTTTCAAATTGTGCGGATACGCAGACGCCATCGCATAATTGGTCGGGATATCGAAATTGAGATCGGTCAAAATACAAGTACGATAACCAGCCTGCTGCAAAGCTATCGCCGTCGACAAGCCCACTATGCCGCTTCCCAGAACCCAAATATCACAATTATTTTGCATTCTAAAATTTATCCTTCCAATGCTTGCTTCAAATCAGCAATAAGCTCATCTGCAGGCTCGATGCCGATAGACAAACGCACAGTTGATTCGTTGATAGCCGAGATACCCTCTTGTGGTTCTGGAAACGAACGGGCATAGAATAACCATGCAGGGTTTGCTATTGACTGAGTAAATCCAGTTCCAAAGGCGATCTTGAACACTTCTAATTTATCGACCACCTGGCGCATATTTTCGATTGTGCCTTTCACATCAAAAATTAGAACAGAACCAAAGTCGATCATTTGCTTTTTGGCTGTGGCATGATCTGGATGGCTAGGCAATCCTGGATAAAATACGCGACTTACATTTGGATGTGATTCCAGAAATTGTGCGACCGCCATTGCATTTTCGGCTTGTTTGTCCACACGCAATCGATAAGTTTGCATACCTTTCCAAATTTCAACAGCAGAGTGCGAGCTCATGGTGTCTGTATTCCAGACATTTGCATTCTTAATTGCTTTGACACGCTCAGTAGTGCCAAGCACGGCTCCGCCCATTACATCACCCACACCAGATGCATATTTGGAAAGCGAATGAACGATCACATCAACTGAAATTTCGCTGTGCTGGTGCAGACCGGCTAAACTGTTATCCATCACAGTCAAAACATTATGTTCGCGAGCGACGGCAGCGCAATAATTTAAATCTATAACGCGAGTCATTGGATTGGTAGGCGATTCTAAAACCATAACCTTAGTCTTGCCAGGCTTAATGAAACTAGTCAGGTTTTTAACATCATCGGCATTTATAAGCGTTATCTCGACGCCAAATTTTTTGAGAATGCCCTCAGCAAATAAACGAGTCGATTTATATCCTTCTTTGAATAAAATCAGATGATCGCCCGCTTTGAGCAAAGCCTGAAGAGTGGCTGCAATAGCTGACTTACCCGTACTTGTTACCCAGCAGCATTCTTGTTTTTGTGTTTTTGCAAGCAATGCTTCAAGCGCTGAAAGACTTGGATTACTGTCAGACAAATAGCACCAACCATCATTGGTCCCAGCAATAAAGTCTTCCCAGCTTTTAACAGTGGGCAATGAAAAACTTATGGTCTCATACGATGGAACCACAAAAGGATCGTTTCCTGGTTTCACGTCCCAGACGCGCTTGGAGGCGGCTTTTTCGCTCTTCTTTTCTTTGTGCAGTTCTACCATGGCAATTTATCTCCTGATGCGTGCAAGAACAATCCTGTTTTTTCGTTGTTTTCGGCCAAATCAATTATGGCTTGAGCTGCTTCAGCAGGCTCGGTGTCAGCGTCTTTAGGACCAAATCTGGTTTTTACTTTACCTGGGTCAATGGACAAGACTCGAATATTTTCTGGTTCAAGCTCGACCGCTAAGCACGAAGTAAACATATTTAGTGCGGCTTTGCCGATTCTATAAGGATAGGTAGCTTCGTCGCCTGGCACTTCTTGATTGGCCACCCATTCAAGCGAGGCGAAGCGCGAGGAAATATTTAAAATGGTCGCTCCTTCTGAGTTTCTCAAGAAAGGCAAACAGGCGCGTACACAGCGTATTGGTCCATAACAATGCACTTGTAATACACGATCTAGCTCTTCGTACTTCATACCTTCGACACCATAGGCGGAGGCACCAAATCCAGCGTTATTAACAAGCAAATCTACTTTGTCGACCTGTCCATCAAGAAATTCGCGCAATACTTGTTCAGTCGAGGCTTCGGTTACATCAGCTCGAATGGGCAAAATGTCGTGAGGTGCTATTGAGAATAAGTCGCGAACATCCGCCAAGCTGCGCACTACAGCAACAACAAGATATCCGCGTTGCTGCAAAACATCCAGCATAGCGCGTCCAATTCCGCGTCCAGCACCTGTGACAACAGCGACCTTGCGTGCACCCGAGATAAGTTTTAGTTTGTTTCTTCCGTTACCATTAGTCATTTTAATTATCTAAGTCCTTTCTACTTCGCGTAAATTTTGATCGAGCAAAATATTGACTGGAAGCGGGTCTCCATGAGTGCCAATTTCCATGTGATGCATCAAATAGCCGCCAGTGTTGGGAAAGCAAATTACGTCCTTAGGCTCCGGCAGTACATCTAAAGCTATTTTGCGACGATAAAGCAGATCGCTTTCTGAACACAAATTTCCAACTATATAAGCGCCTTCGTCGAATCGCTTACCCTCTTTGTTTTGACGCATAAATATCGGGTCGCAAATGAACTCAGCTCTAAATGGTCTAACATTCATTCGATTAACGTTAACGCCAAGCAACCAGTTACCCAGAGTATCGCGCTTGCGATAAGTCACGCGCGCAAGTGTCATGCCCACATTGTCCATCAAACAACGACCAGGCTCAAAATATAATTCGACATTTCGCGCGCCAAAAGCTTTGTGCAACACTTCGCCGTCTTTTGTATCGTCTAGAACCGCACTGACAAAACGCTCTTTGGATAAGTTATTCCAGGCAGGATACAAGTCTGGCTTACCTGTGATTTCATTTCCAAATCTGTTATAACCAAGCCCGTCGTTAAGCCAGGTAAAATAAGGTCGCTTGCCCTTAACTGAGTCTAGAAGCGCATCTTGAAATTCTTGCCACTGACTTTCACTATCGACATAGCGCATCAAAATGCCGCCGCCTAAATCAATTGACTTAATATCAAAACCTTCACCGCGCGCCCAATCAATTATTTTAAGCAATCGAAAAGCAGCACAGGCACGCTCGTTCGTATCATATCTATCTATGTGAGCGTGAAGGTTTTCCACCTCAACTAAATTCTTATCAAGCTGATTAAAGACTAGTTTAAAGTCTTCGACAGGCAAGCCAAAACGGCTGAAGACTATTCTATCGGCGGTTTGAAACCCAGAAAAACGCAGTCCTACTCTAGCTTTGCGACCGAGCTTTTCGGCATGAGCTTGAATCAACCTCAATTCGTCTTCATTGTCTATTATTAACAGACAACCTTTAGAAATGGCTAGGTCGACCAACTCGTCCTGCTTACCTATGGCTGTAATTACCACTTTGGAGGCAGGAACGCCAAGTGCCAGCGTTTCTTTCACTTCACCAAGGCTTGCAGTATCGATGCCGAGATCTTCTTGTCTGGCTAGCTCGACCAGCCAGGGCAATTTGTTTGCCTTGCGAGCAAAGTACAAGCCACCTTTTAAATTTCGCTCTTTGATAGGCGCCTGCAGGTCTCTAACATTGCGCTTAAACTCATCACCATAAATCAAATGGGCGGGCAGGTCGAATTTATTATAAAAATCAGGACTGCCTTCATTTTGAGCGATGAACTTGCGCATCCAGGGAGCTAGCTTGGCTGTGAGCGGAGGGGCGCAATCTGTCAGTGTAGCCGTTCTATCCATTTTAGAGAATCTCTTCGTCAACTCCGTGTATAGAGGGGAAGAAGTCCTCGCCTAGCGCCTCGTAATACTCTTCTACGTGCGGCAAGGGCGAATCGCAACACAAAAACACGCTCCAAGTCTCTTTTTCTGCACTCAATAGTCCTGCTTCTTTTTGTGTTTCGAGATATTTGAGTAAACCAGCATAGTTCATGCCTGAGCTTGGTCCGCCCATAATGCCTCTGCGCAAAAGTCTCACACTAGCAGCAAAGCTTTCTCTAGCCTCTAACTCAAAGCGTGCATTTGCAACATTTTGCCAGTTGAAAGCGACATCGCCAAGTTGTGCTTTTTCGCGCGGTCCAGGAATTAACTCACCGGCTGCGGGGCAGCAAGCGACCACTTTTATATCTGGATTATGCATACGCAGTCCTCGACTGACACCAACCATGGTGCCACAAGTTCCAAGAGCACAGGACAAGATATCCAGTCTGCCTTGAGTCTGTCTATAAAGATCCGGTGCAAGCCATTTCGCAAAACCTTCTGGATTATCTGGATTACCGTACTGTCCAGGGTTTATCCAGCCTGGTTGCGCTCCACATTTAGCTGCGCGGCTGCTACGTGGTGCCAGTTTACCGTACAGTTCGTGTCCTGGTCCTGGGTGTTTGTACACTTCGATTCCAAACAGTCTGAGCATACGAGTCAGGCTTGGTGCAATCGAATCGTCGACTAACGCGACTGTATTATCGATGCCGAAGAGTCTTGATATGACGCTGAGCGACAAGACAGTATTGGAAGACGAGCTCTCAATAACGTTTTTGACACCGTCTAATTCGCCACGAGCAAATGCTTCGCTCATCATCGAAAAGGCAGGCACAGACTTGATATTCATCAAAGGAACAAGCGGCATCATTTTTGCCATAATACGCACACCGTCTTTGGCATACGGGTTTAAGTCGGCGGGAAGCTCGACCAATGGCGGGCATGCAATATTTGCAGGTGACAAGTAATTCTGCAAAGCCTTATCACCAAGAAATACGCTCGATTGTATTTTGGAGTCTGAAACCACTTCTACTCTGGTTTTCGCCACTGAAGTCTTGTCTTGAACTGTCTCGCTTGCAACCACACTTGGCTTCATTGTTTTGCCAAGCTCGTTGTTCACTTCTTCAAGAATGCTTACAAAAGTGGTTATCTGGCTCGAAGTTTCAGTTCCTATCGATATGCGCAAGAAAGGTGGCTCAAACTTAGTTGCAGGAGCGGTGACATAAAGTCTGGTGGTATCAAAGCCAAAGCTAGTACTCAAAGCAATGGGCAAGCCGTATTCGCGAGCTTTTTCCATTACCTTATGTTCGAATTCTCTATACTGAGGAATAGACTTGTATCCCTCTTTCATTCGCACTGTCAAACACGTACCTGTAAACCAGGGAACGTTGACTGCGATACTGTCTGGCGAAAGTGTCTCATCTAGCCACGAAACTGAATGAACAATTCCTTTTTGATTTTGCGAAATTGTCTGCAGTGCACGCGCAACTATTCTTGTGTTGCGAGCATGACGTTTCATGCGACGCTCCATACGCGAGTAATTCGGTTGGGGCAATGCGCCTACGCTAGAGTCAGAAATATTGGCTCCAAATCTGGCTCTTGCTTTAGCAAAACTGCTGTGCGAAGCTTCACTCATTTGAGCCATCATGATGCCACCAGTAACGGTGTCCATACCAAACTGGTGATATTTAGCCAAGCTCTCAATCATTATTACCGACACATGCTCAGGCATGTCCAAAAGCCAACCATAGGGCATGAGGAATACAGGCAAACAAGTTGTGTCTATGAGCAATGTCACAGGCTCAGTTGTTTCTTCTTTGGCCCATTTGAGAATAGTATCGACATCGTGAAACATCACTTCGCCGCAGTTTGTGACGTTGTCGCAAATTACTAAATTAGGTTTGTTCAAGCGCAATGAGGCAAGAAGATTGACACCCTGTGCGCTCATATCTACTTGAATCAAATCCTGGAAATAACCACGCGCCAGATGAATATTTTCAAAATACATCGGCATAACAGCCATCGCACGCACGTTCGATGCAATATTCGATTCGTGTGCAATCCACTGAATGGCGGTGCTGAACGAGCCCATGCCACTGTTTGACAAATAAGCTTTGAGATTTTTGCATCCTAAATGCGAAAGATATTCTTCAACGTACTCTTTTTCGTAAGCAATTGCATCGAGGTGACCGTCGCGTTTGTAGTCGAGTACATGCTCTGCAATGCCATTGGTCAACCGATTCTCACCAGCTTCGTAAGTAGCGTCATAAATTGGGCTTTGCCAATCGCCCAAACAGAGCGCGGTGCCTTTTTGACGATAAGCATTGCGAATGGCATTTTTCAATGCGAGATATTCGACCCGCACTTCTATAAGGATGTTGTTTAGCGTTTCGCTCGAGCTATACTTGCTAGCTTTCTCAATAAGGTCGAGAAGTCGTCTGTGGCGTGATTTGAGCGCCTGCACTGCTTGCTTGTAGTTAGTATTAAACCAACCGGGCGCATCTTCGACATTGGCAAGGTCGTTAATCAAGTGGCGAATTTCAAACAAGTCATCGACCACATCATCCATATTATTAGGTTGATGCTGTCGTTGTTGGGAGCGACGCAGCGGTACTGCATGGCGACGAACTAGCTTTGACCTGTTCAATTTTTCTTGCATATAGGGACACCTAAACAGAGAATGCCTGGAAGCAATCAGCAGATGGGAATTTGCGAACCGTTCTCAACTGACTGGATGTCCACGATATATCGGGTACTTTCAACTGTCAACGAAAAATGCTCATATAAATGAAGGACAAAATGCGAATGAGTCTCAATATGAAGATTTTAAATCAGCCCAAAAATGGGCAATATCGGGCAAAATCGCCATTAAAACGCCCCTTTTCTTATTGAGAAAGGTTTGCAAAATATTTGAAGTGGTGTAAAGTAGTTACACAATCAAATCAGCAGCTTGGATGGGCGGAACCCGCTCGGCTGCTTGCTTTTGCTTATATTGATTTTTTACTCGTCAAGCGGTTGCGGGCTGTTGCTACGCATTCGCAATTTGACATATTTTTTATTTATCAAGAGGAAACAAAGGAGAACAAATCGGTGGGGAAACTTTTTTACGGGACACAAACTGGAACCACAGTAGCAGTGGCAGAATCCATCCAAAAACAACTGGCAGATTTAGTGTCTGAAATCAAACCAATAGATAGATCGTCCGCTGCAGACTTTGCAGACAACGACTTCCTGGTCTTAGGCAGCTCCACATGGGGCGACGGCGAGTTAACAGACGACTGGGTAGACTTCTGGCCCCAGATGGACAACATCAACTTCAGCGGTAAAAAAGTGGCACTATTCGCATTAGGCGATCAGGTGGGATACGGTTACAACTTTGTCAGCTCCATGAAAATCATGTACGACAAAGTGCTAGAGCGCGGTGGCACCATTATTGCCAATCAAATAACCAGAGATGGTTTCGACTTCGAACACACAGAAGCAATTGTCGACGGCTATTTCGTTGGTCTAGTGATAGACGAAGTGAATGAACCTCATCTCACCGAGGACCGCATCGCAGCCTGGGCACAAGAAGTACGCAATGGATTAATGGTAACTGCATAATGGATTCAACATTGCTCAACTTGCACTCGTTTATAGTGAACCTGCCACCAGATTCGATTGATCGTTTACGCACAATCAATACAAGCACAAGTAGCTCTAAGCATATTATTCTCACGCTTGCCTACGGGCTCTACGACGGCAATATTCGCAAATTGAACAAAATGATTACAGGTCTTTTGCTCTCGCGCATGAAAGCGGAAAAGGCTGGCAAAGTACGTCTTGTAAATCGCATCAACAACTTTCTGGAAACCATGCACGAAGCAATTGACCTGGCCACAGGCACCGGACACCTGCGCGCCAAGGACGGCAACGCCTGTAAATCAACCAAGATGTCCGGTCGCGTAGCGGGGGCGAATTAAATATGGATATAAAATTAGTAGGCGGACCCATGGACGGTGCATCATTTGAGGCACCGCCTTCGATGCCAATTTATGTGGTTATCAAAAGCCACAAAGAGTCGCCAATATACAAAGCAATGCTTACCGCGCACACAGAGCGCACCGTTATTTACTATTATTTTCTTGGCTACGAGAATCTGCTTGCTGAGCCGGCTTAGCATTAACTATTTATACTTGGACTCGTACCATTTAATAGTCTCTTTTAGTCCAGCCTCAAAGTCAAAGCGTGGGCTCCAACCAGTCTTCTCGCGAAACAGATTCGAACTTAAATATCGAGCGCCAATTTCAGCATGCGCACTGTCCTCCACTACCGGAGTCAGCTCTGGGCGCGCCATTAGATCGATGATGCGTCGGACGACTTCTAGAACAGATTTTGGATTATCGTTGCTTATATTGAAAGCGTGCCCATGTAAGTCCCTATTTTCAAGCATTTTCTCAGATAAAATATATAGCGCATCAGATACATCTTGGACGTAAACATAGTCACGAACGAGTATTCCATTAGATCGAATAATCGGGTTCTCGCTTTTGATGCAACTGAATATTGTGCCTGGTATCAAGCGACTCCAATTTAAATCGCCTCCACCATAGAAATTTCCAATTCGCGTCACAGTAATTGGAAGTTTGTAAGTGTAGAAGTATGACCGCGAAATCAAGTCAGCACAGCTCTTAGACACATCGTAAGGATATTTTCCTTGCATCGGTGCAATTTCGATATATGGCAGTTTGTCCTGATCTCCGTATGCTTTATCGCTTGACGCAACGACTATCGCTTTAAGCGGTGTCTCAAAATCTTTGAGATAACGAGCCGCTTCCAAAATGTTCATGGTGCCAAGAATATTCGTTTTAAGCGTTTCATAAGGGTGGCTTAAAGCCACTCCCACGAGCGATTGAGCGGCTAAATGAATGACCACTCCGATTTTGCGGGTGCGCAAGATATCTAGCATCTGGTCATAATCGTTGACATCGGCTTCAATGCGCTCGGCAAGCCCCGCGATTTCGTGAATGCGCGAATTGGGATGATAAGCGATATCAAGGGCAAAAACGCGCTTCTTTTCTTTGATAAAACGCTCGCAAAGCCATGGTCCTAAGAACCCGCCAGCACCAGTAATTAGAATGTTTTGCTCCGACATGCGCTCATTATAAGTCTTCAAGGTGTTAAAGTCTGTCAGTAGTTCAATTTGTCGCCATGAAAAAACAGCTAGCTGGTCTTGCTTTAATTATTGCCTTGTTCACAAACTGGGTCCCAGTTCTTTGCGCCGAATCGCCAGTAAAAATAAAAGATATTTTTCTTACGATGAAAGATGGAGTAAAACTTTCGGCGACTATCTATGAGCCTAAGAACCTGGCTCACAATGCCAAACTTCCCGTTTTGCTCGAACTTTTACCCTATCGAAAAGACGATAGTTTTTATGCTCGAGATTATCCTCTACACACTTATTTTGCCGAACATGGTTTTATTTCGGTCAAAGTCGACATTCGTGGAACCGGCTCATCAGAGGGGAAATTGCCTGACAGAGAATATTCTGATCAAGAAATAAACGACGCAATCGAAATCATAGACCAGATTTCCAAACTGCCAAATTCAAACAAGAATGTTGGCATGTGGGGCATTTCGTGGGGCGGATTTAATTCAATCATGACAGGAATGCGGCGTCCTCCCGCATTGAAAGCTATTCTTGCCGCACATGTATCAGATGATATTTATCACGATGACGTTCACTATTCTGATGGTTGCTTACATTTTGATTGGTATAACCTTGAAATTGACCATGAAAATGGTTTGCCTAAAAGTCCAAAATACGAAATCGACAAAGAATATTTTAAGAACCGATTTGAGGCTTATCCCTGGGTTTTGACATATCTAAAACGACAACGTGATGGCGATTTTTGGCGTCAAAAATCACTGCGATATCAACCCGAAAAGCTCACCATACCTTGTTATATAATCGGCGGATTGCTCGATGGATACCGCGACACTCCCATACGAATGCTTGAGTATTTGAAGTCACCAATCAAAGTCGAAATTGGTCCGTGGAATCATTCGTGGCCTGACAATGGCGCACCTGGACCCAATTACGAGTGGCGAGCTAATGCTTGTAAATTCTTTAAACATTGGCTTACAGATCAAAAAAATGATTGCATGCAAAATAAATTTCTTGTTTTCGTTCGCACAGGAAACGAACCAAACGCCTATCTAAAGCAAACTCCAGGCTATTGGAGATATTGTAATTGGCCGGTCAATGATACCAAAACAAAGATTTATTACCCTCATAAAGTTGGATCTCTGGATCATTCGATTGATGGCAGCGGTAAGTCATCCGTTTTAGATTTTAATGCAACAACGGGACACCATGCTGGTTTCTGGTGGGGCGAGCCAACAGACGATATGAGTGAAGACGACGCCTTTAGTTTCACATTCGATACCAAGCCACTAGAAAATAAAATTGAAATTATAGGCATTCCAAAAGTTTCGATTAACGCATCTTGTACTGCTCCACAAGCCACATTCACCGCCAGACTGGAAGATGTTTTTCCAGACGGAAGAGTGTCGCTTGTTACAGGTGGCTTATTAAATGCATCGCAGCGAGATTCAAGTCTCAAGCCACAATATATGGAGCCAGGCAAAAAATACAAGCTCGAATGGCCGATGCATTTCACCACCTGGACATTTAAACCGGGACACAAAATTCGACTCTCCGTTAGTAATAGCCAGTTTCCGATGGCATGGCCTAGTCCGCAGAATTTGTCGAGTACTATTTATTTTGGTGACAGCACCAGTGTCACACTTCCCGAAACAAAAACTGACCGGCAATTAGTCCGATTGCCACTTCCTCAAACAAGAGCCTTGCGCCCCGCGCTTAAGCCACCTATCGAGCATGACGGAATTAACATTGAAGAAGGCTTAGTAAACAACAATATGAACTGGATTGAAACGGCCTGCCGCGAATATCACACACAGGATTGGTTTTTCAAAACTATGCGCTCCATTCAACACAGCGTATCGGCTATGCATCCAGCCAATAGCCACTTCAATGGATACATGGAGACGCGCATTAACCGCCACAAAGGCGGGTCGTGTAAGGTCGATTTAATCACGGATATAAAAGTCGAATCAGACAAAGACTATTTCAATGTAACTGTATCTCGCAACTTAAAGTCTCTGGGCAAGCCAATCGCGAAAAAGACCTGGACCGAAAAAATCAAGCGCGAATTTCAATAAATTATTGACTTTGACGGATAACATTCAAAATAGTTTGAGTCAAGCCCTGGCTGTTAACCTGTTCCCAGGGAATTTGCTCAACTCGAATTGGCATACTCGTAGAAGTGAATGGCATGTATTTTTCTTTGTCACTCGTTTTCAAATTCAAGAATGTGACTGAGATTTCGTTCTGACGCATGACGTTAGCCAGATTTCGTTTAATCACAGGCATACCTTTTTTGGCAGAGATATCGCTTATGATGATAACTACTAGATTCTTATTACTTCCCTGACTGCGACGTTTGAAATGTTCATCGAAAGCAGTCTGCAAAGGAGACTCTACGTTAGTTCCTGCGCCAGTCTTGTTCATGGCGAAAATATCTTTGACTGCGTTCATGTCTACGTTTTGATAAACAACAAATTCATCGTCGAAGAGCAAAACATCGATGCCTTTGGGAAATGCTCTTGCTGTTTGAGTTGTAAATCCAACTAATTGATTGCGGCACCAATCCCAGCGTTTCATGCCGCCTTCGTGTGTACGGTTGCCCATCGACCACGATTTGTCTATTAAAATGACAACATCACTTTTGGATAAAAGATTTAAATCCTTAACCGATAATGTCCGTCCAACCTGTCGCCCATCGGTTAATCCCGAGTTCAAAGCTAAAGGAGACTGTTGCACGTTTTGTTTAAGGATAGTGACAGGGCGCTTGTCGATAACACCTTGCTGGGTAGAGAAAGCAGACATGGCATCGCCTGACACTAGTCCGTTTTGCGTTGCACCAGTCTCAAGAGGTGGCTGCGCCTGCACAAAGCGATTCACCCCGCCATTGAGGTATGTGCCCCATTGTCCAGTATCTGCCAAGGTTGGCAAAATTTGCAAAATGAGAATAGCGAAAAAAATTGGTCTGAAAAACATTTTTAAAGGCATATTTGAATCTCGAAATGCTTATAGCCACTTATTTACTTTATAGATGTTTTTTTGCCAATCGATGCCTAATTATTGTTTTTTAGAATCGCTACAAGTGCTTTGCCTAAACCCATTGAATCTGCAGCATCAAAAGGCATCCACTCCACCGGCACAGGTAAAGCAGGTAAAAGTGTCCTATTTGGATTTGAACCAGAACTGAGTTGACTTGCATTTATGTAGGTTACTTTTATTTCGTCTGGTCTCTTAATTCGCTCACAAGCAGCTTTTGTGACCGCATACCCAGAATTAGGTCCACAATCTGTAATCACAACCACTAAAAGATTCTTGTCATCGCCAAGTAAATCTCTCTTTCTAAAATGCTCTTCAAAAACCGCTGCAAGTGGCTTTGTTACATCTGTTCCGCCTCCAGCATTGAATTGAAAGAAAATCCTGCCAACATCGCGTAAATTTACATTTGGAAAAGCAACAAATTGATTATCAAATAAAAGTAAATCAACATTTTGTTTTACCGAGTCTGTTTGTCTTCCAAAATTCTGCATCTGCCAAGCACACCAGTTCCAACGACTAATCCGAGTTGGAAAATTGGTTGCAGTAGCGTTCATTGATGATGACTTATCAATCAAAATAGCTATATTGCTTTTAGACAATATCAAAAGCTCTTCAGCAGTTAGTTTTTTGCCACTAAAGACTCCACCAACCATCTTCGAAAGAGAAAAACTTTTTTTCTTTACTGGGACATTTATAGAAGCTCCAACAGTTGAAGTGTTACAAAACAGATTGAAATTCTCTCCTGAAACCAGGTCTTTCTTCGGAATGCTTTCAGTCGAATCAGATTCACAACGGCGATTGATTTCTGCAGAAAGACAATTGTTAGATTCAGACTCACTGGAGTAAGCAGGCAAAAGGACGGCGGTGCCGCAATACAGCAAAAACAGAAAAGTAATGCTTTTTGATTTTGAAAACACTTTCATTTTCGTTCTCCCAAAAAGAAAACTATTTGTTTTTTCGAACTAATTCTAGAATCGTCTGACTCAAACCAATTTTGTTCACTATTTCAAAAGGTTGCACTTCCACAGGAATATTCGGATTTGTAGTTGCTGAAAAAACAGATGTAAATGCAGTATTGCTCACCATATTCAAAAAGGTTACTGATATTTCGTTTGGACCATTCAACTGCGAAGCTGCTGTACCAATCGGAATGAAACCAACTGGTGGCAAGCAATCACTGATAATTATCACTTTCAACTTTTTAGTGCTTCCAGCCGCTTTGCGTTTGAAATGTGCAGAGAAAACCGCATTTAGTGCGGGGTCGAGCCTGGTGCCACCAGCCGGATAATTATTTGCAAACACTGACCGAACGGCATTGAAATCAACTTCTGGAAAAACTTTAAGATCGCTGTTAAATAGCAAAACGTCGATTCCTTTAATCGAAGACGCAGTGGTGCGCTCGGTAAATCCGAGCAACTGATTACGGCACCAGTCCCAACGACTGATGTTATCCGGCATCACTTTCTCTTTCATAGAACTTGATGTATCAATCAAAATTGCAATGTCGTTTTTCGAAAGCTCAGTGCGGTCCTCATTTTTGAAACCCTTGCCAGATGTAGCACCACCTACAAGTGGAGTAGATTTGGGAACAGCAGTAAAGATTCCTGCATCGATAAGTGGTGCTTGTTTTGACACTGAAGTCGAAGCAGAGGCGGAGAAAGCTGACATGGCGTCGCCCTGAATGAGCCCTTGCTGCGGCGCTTGAACTTGAGTTTGAGACTGAGTGTTTCTTTGAATTCTAGAAGTAGACGCCTGACCATTAAGGGTCTTCGCTGAGACCGGAGCAAGAACTGTATTTGAAATGGTGAATGCAACTGCAAGTGTCAGTCGACTTAGTTTGAGCAAGTTCATTACTTTCTCCTTTGCGCAGCGTTCAATATAGCTTGCGATAGACCTTGGTTAGCGACGATATAAAACGGTTCCACATCGACGATGTCACCCATGGCACCATCGCGCATAAGTCCATTGTCGAAATATGTTAGAGCACTAGCTCCATCGCGTTCGTTACCAATTTGCAAAAAGCTTACTGTAATTTCGTCTGGTCGTTGCATGCGTTGAGTTGCGCGCGCAATTACGGCTGCGACTTCACCTTTGTCGCTTGGCTCACCGTCAGAAATAACTTCAACGATTAATTTTTTAGTATTGCCTAACTGATCGCGCTTGCGGAAATGCTCATTGAAAACGGCTTCAAGTGGTTCTGACATTTGCGTGCCACCACTTGGTCTGTTATTGGCGAATACAGTTTTAACTGTGTTGAAAGTGACATTTGGAAAGGCTTCAAATTCTGAGGAGAACAATAAAACGTCTATACCTTGTCTGAAAACCGAAGCGGTCTGACGGGCAAAACCCAGCATCTGGTCACGGCACCAGTCCCATCGAGTCATGCCACCGGGACAATCGGTTGTGCTCATAGAGCCTGATTTATCTATGACAATTGCAATATCGTAACTACCAAGCACAGCTAATTCCTGCCTTGTAAGTTGACGTCCACCAGATGCAGAACCTGCCAAATTAGTTGATGGTGGCGTATAAGAGGTTCCCGCTCCAGTTCTGAAAGAACTAGTTGGGATGCGAGGAATGGCCGTACGCGAAACAGCACTGCCAAGAAAGCTTGCGACTCCAAGTCCGACTTCTAAGGCCTTTTGGGCGTCGCCAGCCAAGAAACCTTTTTTTTGGACTGGAGCGGTAGATTGACTGACCTGAGCTTGCTTGGTGACTTTGGCGGGACTTGCAAATTGCGATGTTTGCACAAGCGGTGCTGATTGAACAGGTGCTTGAACAGGCTGTGGAGTTGGTTGTGGACTGCTGTTAAAGACTGACATATTATCATTTGAGATAAGCCCTCCACTCTGACTAGGAACTTGTGCGGGTGTGGTTTCACCCACACGAGATTGGCTTACGACACCATTTAACACTTTGGTTGTGGCAGGTGCGGGGCCCTGGTTTCGTCTTAATCTGGTAGGTGCTACAGGAATTGAATCTTCGGCCCAAACTGGCATGATGCCGCTTTGCAGCAGCAAAAGCGTGCTTAAGACCACTAATTCATTAGATTTTCTACCGTTAGTCATTTTCGTGGTGCTCCGAAAAATCCCGCAGTGTAAACGACGACTGCCTCTAAAGCATGTTTCCTTATTACATACCCTAGTATGAATATTTAACTTTCAAAGAAAAAAGTGGGCGATACCACTTGAATCCGCCACCAGTCAAGGCTTCACAGACATTTACTGTATAATCAATTAAGCCGCAAAGCGAAGTAGCAGACACCGATTCTCGACTTACTACCAATGGAAAATAGCTGGCAAACTTTAATTGAACAAGCACGAAGAGCGTCTATAGCTGGCAATTACAGTTATGCCGAAACAATATGGACTTTAGCTTTGCAAGAAGCAGAAGATTTCCGCGCAAGCGAAGAGGATCTGATACCAATTTTGGAAGGATTGGGTGAGAGTTATTGCAATCAAGGTCATTATCGCCAGGCAGAAAAACCAGTAAAACAACTACTCGACATTCGAATGCGCCTGCTAGGAGAATCCCATTTAAAAACGGGAAACGCAGCGCACAAACTTGCTGTCGTATATCACATGCAACAAAAATACGGGCAGGCAGAACCCTTGTATGCCCAAGCATTTGAAATCAAACGAATACTTGGAGTGAAAGATCCTGATTTATTGAGCCTGGTCGAGAGCTATTGCGACATGTTCAACAAGACTCAGCGCCCTCAAAAAGCAGCAGAAATTCAAGCGATGTTGCACGCCAAGAAATCTACAACAGGCGGACCTGCGCCATTTATTACTCAACATCGAATCCCTCCACTACCTGTACCTCCACCTCCATCACCAAAAACTTTTGAAGAGCTACAAGCAGAGATGGAGCGCGTTTACGCATCTGGTCAAATCGGTCGGGCAATCGAAATGGCTAACCAAGCTGTTGCGCTAGCAGAAAAGTTTCCAGAACAAGATAGCAGACTGGCTCGCTCTCTTGATAGATTGGGTGAAATGTTGCACAAATCCGAAAAATATGGACAGGCAGAAATGGCTTGGTGGCGCTCTTTGCAGATAAAACTAAAAGTGCTTGGAGAAATTCACCCTGCCGTTGCTTACACCGGCAACCAGCTTGCAGGGCTGCACTACATGATGGGGCGCTTTTCAGAAGCAGAAAATTATTCCAAAAAATGCCAGACCATATATGAAAATTGCTATGGCAAAGAGCATCCAAACGTGGCTGTCTGTCTGCATAATTTAGCCAGTCTTTACCATGTTCAAGGTCGATATGGCGAGGCCGAAGAACAGTATAAACGTGCTGTAGAGATCAGAACAAAGACACTCGGAGAGTCGCACAATGACACTATTAGCGTGCGCAAAAGTTTTGCCGATATGCTCAAGACTCTTGGACGAGAAGCTGAGGCACAAGCATTGAGTGAAGCTGCAAACGGGCTCATAACCGGAACCTGGAAAGCAGTCACGGTGCAATCTGGTGATTCACTGGCTGAACCTGCGAACACATGCTTCATCTGCAAATCGAAGATTGCGCCAAACGATGATAAATGCAGTGTTTGTGGTGCCGGAAGACGAAGCTGATTTGGTGCGAAACATGCCCAAACGAGAGCCGAAAATTAAAAATATGCGTGAGACGCATATTTTTACCCCCTATTTTATGCACCCCACGCATATTTTCATATTCGAAGCTCACAAAGAGTGAAAATCTCACGATAACTACACTCTCCAGCATCATTCAATTTACTATAACTTTTAATAGGATAGCCTGGAAAAAGAGAAGAGTGGGGAAATGGCAATCGCTTGCCACTCCCCAAACTTCTTCAGTTACGCTCAGTCGGAACCGACTTTACTTATCGGTGCCTTCCTTCTTGCGGATGGACTGGAAGCCCAGCGTCTTGAGTCGGTTCACGATGGTGGCAAACTTACTCGCCGGCGCAGCCAGCTCGTAGTGTGTCCAGTTCTCGCGATCCGAAACACCACCCGACTTGATGAAACGCGCGTCGGCCTCGTTGAGCAACTCGCTGTATTCCTTCCAACGACTGGCCTTCAGTGAAGCCAGATTTTCATTGGTGATGAACACAAGAAAGCGCTCCACCTGCTCAGACAGCACGGAGAAACGAAGCGGCTGCCCGGTGAGGCCGTCGCTCAACTTCTCGATCACCGCTGAGTTGGTAGCGAAGTAGAGACGCACGATATGCACCGAATTCTCCTTCGAGAACTCGCTGCTTTCGACGGTCACGTTCGCTTCGGCGAGCATGCCGAGGATCCGAGACACAAGCGGAATCACCTCATCGGGATTCGCCGTGCGCAGGAGAGCCTCGTAGTTCACCTCGGGCAATGTTTCCTTGCCCTTGCGAAGCGTGAGCATGTCGGTGAGCTTCATCGCGTGCTCGACCGGAACCAGATTGATGGCTCCGTCCTTGACCACGACTTCGATCCGCATGCCCGTCTTCACCAGTCCATCGAGCACCAGCAGACCCAGCTTTTCACGCACATGCTGCTGCATGACACGCTTCATGTTGCCGAGATTGCCTTCGCCGGCGAAGGTGAGGTCGAGAATCTTCTCGGCCGCCTCCGAGCCGACCACCACCTCGAACAGAGGCAGCGTGTCCTTCTCCGAGATGAACTTGTTGATGCGACGAATCTCGACATCAACGATCTTGAGCAGATCGCTGCGGCCGAGGGACTCGTACACAATCACTTCATCCACACGGTTCCGGAACTCCGGCGTGGTGAACTGCTTGTAGGCGTCCTGCACAGTCTCCACGATTTCGCTGCGATCATCAGCACTGCGATTGAAACCGAAGATCTTGTTCGACAGCTCGCGCATGCCGAGGTTCGCCGTGAAGAAGATCACGACGTTGCGCAGGTTGATCTTCGTGTTGTTGGCGAGGGTCGCTTCACCATCGTCGAGACCCTTCAGCAGAAGGGAGACGATTTCCTGCGGGAATTTTTCGAACTCATCCAGCAGGAGGAAAACGACGTCGTTATCCGAGCCCAACTTCGAACGATTGAGGTTGTGCTGAGATAGCATTGCCGACTGATCGACGTCTTCCGGCTTGAGGGGGTCCTTCGTGTCCTTGGGATCCTTGTAGCCGACGTAGGACGGCGGTGCGCCGATAACGCGAGAGATGTAGTGCTTGTCGAGGAACTCGCCGCCGTCAATACGCACCATCGCGTCTTCGCGCCCGTGGAACCACTTGGCGAAAAGCTTGACGAGGAGCGTCTTACCGGTGCGAGACTGACCAGCCAAAACTGCCGAGAAGATGGGCTTGTTGGGCTCACGCATCGGGTCGTGGATCAAGTTGAAGATCCGCAGCGCCGTTGCTTTTGCCTTGGGCTGACCGATCAACTCTTCATCGAGGAACTTGACGAACTCCTTACGGAGGTCAGCAAGGGTTTTCCGGTTCTTCAGTGATTTGACCGGAGGAATCGAAGTCAACGTTGTCATAACATTTTCCTTTCGTAGAATGAGCCCGGCCACCAAAAGAGGCAGTCGAAACTCGGATTAAACGGACGGGCTACGTCCGGCGTTTCCAATGGGGAAACATACTCATGCTTCTTCGGCGAACTACCACTGCGTGGCAGTTAGTCGATTAAGATTGTGGAGGCTTGGTAGTAGAGTGTTTGCGCCTTTGAATCAAGAAAGAATGAGATAACTCGACCCTATAGATTTGACACGCGAAAGACCTAATTAAATGAGAACTTAAAAGCGCTAATTAAGGCTTTAAAACTAAAATCTCATATTAAGTTATTGAGCTAGCTAGCACTAGCTTTCACAGCTCAGTTATTTAGAGCTTAGAACGCTTAAAGATAACGCTTACTTTGTCGTTATAGATCACAGACCAGTCCTCACTTTTCCAGAGCATTTCGCTTAGCGAACCTTCGCGAGGCAAAAAGATCCAATCAAACTGATACTTGTCTAAAAGCTTACGCCAGCCTTTTTGACAATTGCGCAGTCTGTAATAATCGCTCATCAGCTCATCGCCATACATGTCAAAGCGTGTGTCCACAAAGACCTTAACAGGCACACCTTTGGCTGCAAGATGCCAAATAATCACATCACCATACTGAGCATCGCTGTACATCTTGCCTTCAGGCATTTTCTTGCGCAAATAATCTAAGGCTTTTACCGGCATGACAAAGCCAGCACTTGATTGTGGTATTTCTGGCGGTATCACCCGACTAGATATCAAAAAGACACCAAAAAACGACATTGCAAGCATTATGCCGATCCAGGCTTTCTCAGACAGCAATTGACTGAAGCGGATATCTATGGCAGCCAATAGACCTGTGTCAATTGCGCTATCTGCGCTAGGTTCTTCACTTGTTTCAAGGCGCTTATTGTGGGTGCGAGCTTGAATCAAAAACATCACTTCATACAACAGACAAATATTGGCGAACATGATGAGGCGTCGGCAAGAAAAACCACTTGCAATAACATAAACAGCCATGATGAGCGAACACAATCCACTGCTTGGATAACTCGATGGTCGCAGACGTCGAGCAATAAAAAAGAGAGATAAAGCGGCTAAAGCCAAAAACGGATAAAAAGTAAACTCTTTCAATCTGTCGGGCGTGAGCGGACCAAGCTCCATAATGTGCGGATTAAATGGCGAAAAGAACAAGTGGTAAATATACTGCCAGAGCCCAAATCCATACGGATTAAACATAGTGGCAAGCAAACAACAAAAAAATAACAGAATATAATTGCGCACATAGACTAGCTTTATCTCTTTTGACTTAATAAAAAAATGTTCGCTAATCATAGCCAGACCAAAGAAGGCAAGACCAATCAAGCCGCTTGTGAAGCCGGTGTGCAAGTTCGCCCAAAATACAAATATCAATGGCAGTTGCCACTTTAAATTGCCCAGAGTCTGATTTTCAGGCAGTGTCAGTCGATGACGCACGAGCAGAGACAAAGTCAAAGACAAGAACAAATAGGAAAAAATTTCCGGTCGAGCCAAAATGTGATAAGAACTTGCGATAAAAGTCAGCACCACGACAGCAAAACAAGCTATAGAAGCCTTTTTAGAATCAGCAATATAGTTCACAGGAATAATAAAAAAAGCGGTAACTAAAACCAGCGCCACAAAAATCATTAGACTCAAACCGCCATAAATTTTGTAGGCGCCATAAAAAAGAAGCTCTGTTAGCCACTGATAAACGACATATTTTCCCTCAGCGCCTATATACGAAAATGGATCTACGCTGGGCAGGCTCATTTGCTCAGCTATTTTCTGTCCAATAGCAAGCAACCAGCATGTGTCTGGATCATGAAAGGCGGTGCCTGCGACATAAGCCGCCGCACAAAAACCAAACATAAAAAGGAGCAGTACCAGCGCCTTAGCTAAAAATCCAGCCCGCCAATCACCTATTCCCATTCAATTGTGGCAGGTGGTTTGGATGTAACGTCGAGCATAACTCTGTTCACGCCTGGCACTTCGTTCACTATGCGTGATGATATTTTAGCCACTAAGTCATAGGGTAGTCGTGCCCAGTCTGCTGTCATGCCATCTTCACTTGTTACAGCGCGGATAACAATCGGGTTTTGATAGGTCCGTTTGTCGCCCATCACGCCCACAGATTTAGTCGGGAGCAAAATGCCGAACATTTGCCATATTTGTCTGTACATGCCATGCGACTTCACTTCTTCGCGAATAATCCAATCGGCCTCGCGCAAGGTTTTAAGGCGCTCTTTGGTTACTTCGCCAATCACTCGAATAGCTAGACCAGGACCGGGGAATGGATGTCTTACCACAATGCCGTCTGGCACTCCGAGTTCTCGCGCCAATAAGCGCACTTCGTCTTTGAACAGTTTGGCAAATGGCTCCACAAGCCTGAATTGTAGATCTTCTGGCAAACCACCAACATTGTGATGCGATTTAATTTTAACTGCAATACGCTCGCCTGTTTTAGGATCGATTCTGCTACCAGACGATTCAATTACGTCTGGATATAAAGTTCCTTGAGCAAGATAGTCGAAAGGTCCAAGCTTCTTCGATTCTTCTTCGAAAACGCGAATAAATTCCTCACCAATGATTTTTCGTTTGCGCTCAGGGTCTTCAACACCAGCTAATCTGCTGATGAAGCGATCGCGCGCCTGTACATAGTGAACATGAATATTAAACTCTTTCTCGAATTTGTTAACAAGCCACTCAGGCTCGTTCTTGCGCATGAAGCCCTGGTCTATGAACATACAAGTGAGTTTATCGCCCACTGCTTTATGCAAAAGAAACGCCAAAGTCGAGCTATCCACGCCGCCTGAAAGCGCAAGCAAAACTTTTTTATTACCGCATTGTTTACGAACAGTTTCGATGGACTCTTCCATAAAATGGTCCATAGTCCAGCTTTTAGTGCAACCACACACATTCAAAACGAAATTAGAAATTATCTGAGTTCCGCCTGTTGTGTGCACCACTTCGGGGTGAAACTGCACGCCATAGTAATTTTGCAGCGGATTAGCTATGGCTGCAATTGGCGTATTCATTGTTGAAGCAATGGTAGAGAATCCCTCGGGTAGTCCGTCTACGCTGTCGCCGTGACTCATCCAGCTTTCGATCGCCGGATCTAAATTGGCAAACAGATTATCGTGATGGGCGATGGTAAGCAGTGCTCGACCATATTCGCGCTCAGAGGACGGCTCAACTTTTCCGCCTAAATCATGAGCCATAAGCTGCATGCCATAGCAGATACCAAATACTGGAAGACCCAGTTTCCATACAGCTTTGTCCAGCCTTGGCGCATAAGGGTCATAAACACTTCCAGGACCGCCTGAAAGAATAATTCCTTTGGGATTTAAGCGCTTAAGCTCAGAAGCCGAAACACTGAAAGGTAGAATTTCGCAATAAGTTTTGAGTTCGCGAATTCGTCTTGCGATGAGCTGCGAAAATTGCGATCCAAAATCAAGAATGGCAATTCCGTCATCCAGACAGTTGTCAGCAAGTTCGAGCGACGTTTCCACTTGATTTGCTTCAGCTTTGGTTTGCTTCATGTTTCCTGTCCTGTACTGGGTGAATTGGCGGTCTCCCTATTATGCCAAAAAAATTCGATTGGAATGTACGGGCCAGTTTGATAGGATGTAAGCAAGGCGCAAGATTAATAGTCGCAAGGGTTTGCGGCTCTGCACTTCACTGGATTTATTCGTTTCTATAAATGGAAATTCCCTTAAAACCCGACCTTAGTAGCGAAATAAGCAATTTCCAAATTCTTGGACCTGATTTATGGCGCGGTGGTCAACCCACTCCAAATGCTTTCACTTTGCTCAAAAATAATGGCGCCAAGACCATTATTAGTTTGCGCGAAGAACAAACAGCTCTTCAAAAAGAACGTGAAATAGTCACTGCTCTTGGCATGAATTATTACGCAATTCCTATGCGCCCTTTTTCTGTGCCTGAAGAAGAGGCGATTGAGTACTTTTTAGACATTGTGTCTGACCCCAAGAATCAACCCTGTTTCGTACATTGTCTTCATGGAATGGACAGAACTGGATTAGTTGTAGCAATTTATCGCATGCACAAATATAATTGGAGCTTCGAGGAAGCGCAGGAAGAATTGTTACAGATGGGGTTCCATATGGAATTTCAAAATCTGTTTCAAGTATTTTTTGCTTATGCTGAACGTATAAAACAAAAAACCGTAAACATTGAAAAATTGGTAGAGTGAAGTTAGATATGTACAATCAACGATCCAGATCCTTTGACTCGGCACTCGGCGGAAAACGCAGACGCCAAGACCCAATTGCAGCAAATAAAATCGAGTATATCGATTTCAAAGATGTCCTTATGCTGCGCAAATTCCTTACGGATAACGGCAAGATACTGCCTGCTCGCATAACTGGTTGCTCTAAAAAGAATCAGAAAGCGATTACCACAGCGGTCAAACGTGCCAGAGCAATTGGGCTTCTGCCTTACAGCGGAAATCTCTAAGTAGTCAAACCCCGAGGCTTAAACGCCTTGGCTAGCGGAGCTTCGATAGCTCAATATCACCATGACAACATGCGGATAGGCATGGTAAGCCACGCTTATCAAAACTTGACATTGTCTTTTCTTGATTTCACCGATTTCGTAAACGCTTTATTGATGAGGATTTTCAGTTCCTGCACTAATAGTGCGAATGTAACGAACTGTACAAACCGGGATGACAAGCGGATAGAGCCTATTTGACCATTTTTTATACAACTGGACTTTGAACCTCCAATTAGCATATATAAGGGTTGCACTAAATTCTAAAGCTTGGAAATTATTTTTCCTCACCGGCAAAACTCTCAAACACTTCGACTCTAACCATTCTTGTCTGCTCTTTTGCAGAAACTAGAAAACACGGCTATTGTCGATTCGTTTTGCCGCCCCCAAACATGCCCAACCAATAAGGGAGACTCATTATGAGCACTGTGGCTCTGAAGATCTGCGCTACACCCCACCAACTGCAACCGACGGCTCTCAAGCCGCGCAGGATGTGCGGATGCTTCAACTGCTTGACCATCTTCGAGGCAACCGATGTCCCTCCCTATCCCGGCTATGCCACAAGTCCGCTGTGCCCGAATTGCGGCCAGGACACAGTCCTCGACGGTTCAACTGTGCCGTCGCTCGACAATCAACTTCTTTGCGAAATCAACCAATACTGGTTCGATTCAAAGTAGCCCCCATTTTCTTTCCGCCAATTCAGTCGCTATTACGTCAACGTCGCACACAAGGAGATCGCGATGAGCCAGTTGCCCACCCAAGCTCAACCTCAACTGCAACCTGAAGGTCAGAATCTCTGCCCTGATGGCTGCACTCATTGCAGCACACCTCTCAAGAGCGGACTCAAGTACGAGGGCATCTGCACCACGTGCCAGCCAATCTATCTGCAGCGATGCGGTGGATGTCAGCGCCAGCTCTGGGACTGCATGTGCATCAAGCCGCACACCTGGGAATAGAACGGCGTTAATTGGCGGGGAGCTCTTCAATAGAGCTTCCCGTTTCCCTGATTTTTTTCTATTTCTGCTCTGTCTTCATTTTACTATTTAATTTAGTATGTGCTATTTGCTCTAGAGCAATACAAAATTGCTCTACTTCGCTCAAAGTATTTGTATGTCCAAAACTGGCTCGAACTAAGCCTTGCTCTATGCTGCCAATCTTCAAATGCGCTTGCCTTGCGCAATGCAAACCACCACGAACAGCAATTTGATGCTCGTCACTAAGCATAGATGCCAAATTAGAAGAACTAATTTTATCGAATAAGAATGACACTATAGGCAGGTCTGGAATACTTGGCGAAGTAAACTTGCCGTAACCGCCCTCGATAATTTTCAAATATGCCCTGTCCGAAGCCCAGTCAATAAAGGCTTTTCGCAGTTTTAGTTGGTTCAATAAAACAGACTCTATCCCGCTTTCTTGCATATAAGAAAGTCCGGCATACATTGATACTATTGCGGGTCCATCTTGAGTTCCAGCTTCAAAGCGATCCGGCATAGAATCAGGAGGCATCAAATCTTCTGATTTAGATCCGGTACCACCTGTGATGGTAGGCTCAAGCCTTAGCTGCCAATCGTCTTTAATATAAAGCAGGCCAGCTCCAGGCGCACCAAGCAATCCTTTGTGACCTGACGCACAATAAAATGTGACAGCATCGTGTTTTCCTTCCAGGTCTATTTTGATTTTTCCCGCTGTCTGGGCAGCATCTATCAGCAATGGAATATCATTTTGTTTGCAATATGCGCAGATTTTTTCAAGATCTAAAACAGCGCCAGTAACATTACTCGCCGCAGTTAACACCACTAATCTAGGTTTTTTAGCCAATCTAATTTCGCTTACATCGACGTTTAAAATGGCAATTTCCAAATTGTGTTTTCTTTCTATCTGATACAAAGGTCGTGTCACAGCATTGTGTTCAAGTGCTCCGGTCAAAATGCAATCGCCCGGCCTGAAATAACCTTTCTGACTAAGACCCTTCAAAACGTAATTAATCGAATGAGTACATCCTGGCGTAAAAATTAAGCGCTCGCTTGATTTAATTCCGAAATATTGAGCTAAATTTTCGCGCGCTTCAAATATCTTTCTGGCGCCTTCAAATGCCAATATATGGCCCCCACGTCCGGGATTTCCGCAACCTTGCAAAAAGCCCAAGACA